>Ga0256843_1000615_pt1 | contig 30065 bp, 28 predicted proteins | sample AlvinellametaG_FD_191572 | JGI IMG/M metagenome (GOLD analysis project Ga0256843, IMG submission 191572) | Pompeii worm associated microbial communities from hydrothermal vent at the East Pacific Rise, Pacific Ocean - Alvinella | ecosystem: Host-associated > Annelida > Integument > Unclassified ...
GAACTCAGGTTACTAGTAAAACGAAATATCTCAAATGGGATGAATCCATCAAAAAAGATTTTGAACTTATTAGAGCCGTAAAAGAGTTTAAAGAGAATCAACAATTCAAAGCCACCACGCCTAAAGAGAAGGGTAACCGCTATGAGGCGTTTATTGCTGATCATTATAGACGATTGGGTTATGTGGTCTGGGAGCATGGCAAAGAGAAAGGTCGCAAGGATCGAGGGATCGATCTGATTGTTAAAAAAGGGAAAGAGGTTACTTTTATTCAATGTAAAAATTGGAAAGAGAGTACCCGTTTTAAAATTGACCATAAGGAGGTAAAAGCATCTCGAACTGAGGCTAAAGCTTTCATGAAAGAGAATCCACTTTTCATTGGCTATAAGGTGAAGTTTTGATATACCTTATCTAGTAATTGTATACACCCTTCTGCTATTAAATATATTGAAGAGACAAATGGTCTGTTTGACTATGAAGTCTTGCCAATGGTTATGCAATAGATTACTTTTTTGTTACTATAAAACTCTCAATTTAATTGTGATATAATATTTTTATTGGTTTAAAAATATTTTTTAGACCAAGTGTAAATAATTTAAAAAAGGATTTTTGATGTTTGAAGAGTTTAAAAAATTTCTGATTCAAGGGAACATGGTCGATATGGCGGTTGGTTTTATCTTTGGGGGGGCTTTTGCTACGGTGGTGAAATCAATGGTTGAAAATGTTATTATGCCTCCGGTGGGGATGTTGTTGGGAAAAGTAGACTTTTCTCAGCTTTTTATTGCATTGGATGGTAAGAGTTATCCCAGTCTTGGGGCATTAGAGAAGGCGGGGGCTCCTGCGATTAAGTATGGTTCCTTTATCAATGATATTATCTCCTTTGTAATTCTTGGATTTGTGGTTTTTATGTTTATCAAAGGGTATAATCGTCTTAAAGAACCTGAGCCAATTCCTGAACCGGATACACAAAAGTGTCCTACCTGTGCGATGGAGATCCCTATGGGTGCGAAAAAGTGTGCCTATTGTGGGGAGACCGAATTAGATTAATCGTTGGATAGGTCTGTTGATAATTCCCCCTTTTTTTCTAGATCCTCAAGTATGAGGAGAGGGGGATGAGCTTCTATTCATTCATGATATATTCCTCTTCCAATGTACTGTTGATGTAGCTATCAAACAGTTGGTCATAGAGACGTTGAAGCCGTGCATTATTGAGTCGTCTGCCATCAAAAGAGGAGGCTTGAAGACAAAAGCTTGTTACGCCTACATGAGCAATAAGAACCCTGCGAGAACCTCGAAGAAAGATAACCTTACCTCCCCCTTGAAGTGCTTTGATTTGATTAAGTTTTAGGGCTGCACCATAGCAGTTGAAACTTTTTTGATGGATAAAGGATGCTTGATGAATCGCTTGTTCGAGATCAAAAGAGGTAGATTGGAGTTGGGCATCGGTAAAGGGTTGTTGATTACTGTAGTGAATTAGACGTTCAAGTAGTGGGTCTTGATCGGGGGTAGAGCCTTTGGATTTCAGATGCTCCAAGATGCTCTCTTTGTCTAGCCACTGTGGAACCCCCGCATCATAAAATTGAAGATGAATGGGTTTGCTATCTTCTTGAGCAGTGGCAAAACTAAAGAGCATCAAAAGCAGGGTAAGCATTGGTTTAAAACGGTACATGAAGGGTGGCTCCTTTTCGTGATTTTTTGCCTCTATTATACAAAAAGATTGTGATTAATTAAGGAGTGAGCTTTTTATGTTAAAATGGCTCACCTCAAGGAAAGGAAGAATGACCAGAGCGCTGTACCTTTTAGGGCATTGTTCTCTGGTGGGTAGAGCAGATGGATTTTATTCAACAGATCATTGATATTATTGTGAAGATTGTGATGACCATCGTAGATTTTATACGATGGTTGGTGAGTTAATTCATAAAAAGAATGTAATAGACCCCAAACCCACTTAGTGAGGTGAGCAGAATAAAGATATTGGTCACCCACGTTAATCGTCGGTGGGTTTCGCTAAATTTCCCAGGGAGTTCACCTGCCTTTTCTGCTTTGTACGAGAGATAGAGCAACCGCCCCCAGATCGCCATCATCCCCGTGGCAATGGCAATGTGTACCATCAAAAAGCCAATCACAAAACTATCCGAAAGATCGGTATAGGTAAGGTACTTTTTTATTCCGCCATCCATTCGAACGCCATACTCAAAAAAGAGTACCACCAAGAGGGTGACAATAAAGAGTGAAATTTGTGTGATCTTATGCCATTTAAGTCTCTTTTTTATTGCCAAAAAAATACTTCCATAAACCAAGAGGGGCAACAGTACCACAATCAGTGTAACAATATCCATAAACATGGGCGCTTTGGTCCCAAAAAAACCTGTTTCAAACATTTTCATATCCTATTGTTTTGATTTGGGATGATTATAATCAAACTAGCTAAATCCTAAATGAAGAGAAAAATTGTTATGATTCGCTAAAAAAATTAGGCAGGAGATCGTATGAAGTTTGTATCCATTGTGATGGGAAGTAAGAGTGATTATGGGGTAATGAGTGAGTGTGCTGAGACCCTCAAAAAGTTTGGGGTTCCTTATGAGTTGATTATCTCATCTGCCCACCGAAGTCCAGAGCGAACCAAAACCTACATCCAAGAGGCAGAAGCCAAAGGGGCACAGGTCTTTATCGCTGCAGCAGGCATGGCGGCGCATCTTGCAGGTGCGTTGGCTGCAAGTACTACTAAGCCGGTCTTGGGAGTACCCATGGAGTCCGGTCCTCTCAAAGGGGAAGATGCGCTCCTGAGTACAGTGATGATGCCAGCAGGCATGCCCGTAGGAACCCTTGCCATTGGCAAAGCAGGTGCGGTCAATGCTGCCTATTTAGCCATTCAGATTATGGCATTGCAAGATGATGAACTCCAAATCAAACTTCAAGAAGATCGTGTCAGCAAAGCCAAAAAAGTAGAGCTAGATTCCAGTACGGTTGAGGTTATTCTTTAGCCTTTGTTCCCAAAACCCTCACGCTTAAGGGCGGGGGGTGTCAAAAAATTTTTTCTCCCTTCTCAAAAATCTTTTTCTTTCTTCTCTTTAAATTTTTATGCGTTGTTTTTTATGATATTTCACTTTACTTTTTCCTCTATTTCTTAAAAAAATATTAAGAATAATTATTAAATTATTAAAATAAAAAAATAGTAAGCTACCTTTTATAAAGATAATATTAATATTTATTATTAATCTTTCTTTAAGGAGTATTGTTTTGAGACTGTTAGTATTTTTTTTGGTATTCATACATATGGCGTACGCAACTGTATCCGGAGTAGCATTTAAAGATTATAATGCAGACGGGATAAAGCAAGAAGGAGAGCCAGTTGTTAGTGGGGTTAGCATCAAGGCTTACGATATTAATGATGCCAAGATAGCCGAGACCACCACGGATTTAGATGGGAATTATCTACTGGATATTAATGCTCCTGCTAGGTTGGAGTTTGGGTTGCCAGAAAACAGTTGTCTGGCAGAAGAGGGCAAAGATTTTCCATCCGCTAGCGCTGATAAATATGGAAGTGATATTCAATTCGTAAAAACAAACGATGAAGTCCATAACTTTGCTATTAGTTACCCCTATGATACTTCTACCGATGAAAATCCTGTAACCTTTACGTCTATTTTGGTGCATGGAGATCCCAATACTGAGGATACATCCTCCGTTAGTGTCGGAGAAGTAGCATCCATTATCAAATTTAATTTTAATGATTCTGGTCTTGCTGAAAATGGAGGAAGACCGTTAGAGGATACCTCTACATCAACAAACATGACCGAAGATGAAAAAGGTCCAGCATGGATAGAAATTGTTAAGCAACGATGGGTTGGAAACATATATGGATTGGCATACTCAAGACAAGCCAATAAGGTTTTTGCCTCGGCAATCGTTAAAAGAAGTACAGGATTAGGACCGTTGGGGGTTGGCGGTATCTATATCATTGATCCAGAAGCCTCTAATAATACGGAAGAGAGTGTGAAGTTTGTTAATTTAGATGATATCGGAGTTATAACCAGTGAAGACAGTTTAGGGGGTGCTTATGATGGAACGGTAATCAATGGAGATGACGATGATGATGGCAATGATGAGGTTATGACCACGTATGTTGTGGGAACAAACACAGAGCGAGGTTTGGATATTAACAAAAGTGTCTCTGCGTATGACTCAGCAGCCTATGGACAAGTAGGAAAGTTGGGAATAGGGGATATTGAGATCAGTGAAGATGGGCAATATCTATACCTTGTAAACCTGTACGATAGAAAGCTGTATCAATTAGATCTACAAGATCCTCAAAATCCAACCGTACCAATGGAAAATGATGTTGTCTCCTTTGATATACCCAGTGACTTATGTACCGACTCTAAAGCCGGAGAGTATCGACCCTTTGGTTTGAAAGTAAAAAAAGATAACGTTTATGTTGGTATCGTATGTTCAGGACAAGATCAAGAGGGAAACACTGTAGCAGATTCGGGTGCAGATATGAAGGGAGGTGTTTACCGTTTAGATCTTATCGAGAAGAGTTGGACAAAAGAGATCGATTGGACATTTGATTATCGAGATGGACAATTTGGAGGCGCAAATGGCGATGATACGAATAAGCCTTTGGATTGGAATCCGTGGACAAATAAATGGTTAGACTTAGAGAATGGAGAGGCTGCTTTTCATCCTATTCCTATTATCAAAGATATAGAAGTGGATAACAATGGGGATTTAATTATTGGTATCGCTGATAACTTAGCGGATATGATCGGTGGAGTAGAGCAGGGATTATCCGGTGGTGACAGTGGCTCTTTTTATGGATTAATCTCTTCAGGAGATATTATAAAAGCAGAGAGAATAACCAGTGATGACAGTTGTTCGTATACAATTGATTTGAGTGGAGATGAATTTTACCAAGATCAAGTAGTACACGCGGAGAGTGCAGGAGGAGCCTTGGCAGGGCATCATACCAGTTATACGGATAGTGTCCTCTCATCGATGGAAGACCCTGTTAAGACAATCGATTCAGAGGGAAATGAAATAGAAAAAATTTGGGCGTATGGTGTGACGCTCTTTGATAATAGAGATGGTTCAAAAGTGGTTGGTGATAGTGGGTATGAAATTGCTTTTTATCATCTCAACTATGAAGCAAAATCAAACGGTATTGGGGATTTAGAAACTTTAGAGATGGTCCCACCCATAGAGATAGGAAATAGAGTATGGGAGGATACCAATAAAAATGGGATCCAAGATGCGAATGAAGAGGGAATAGCAGGTGTAGAGCTGTTTTTAAGTTTGGGAGATGATTGTTATAATGAAATAGCTAGAACCACCACCGACAGTAATGGAAACTATCTTTTTAATGAATACAATGTCAATGAAGAGAGTTTAGCGTCAGGCTTACAAGAGTATACGCAATATACTATATGTATTGACAAGTCTCAACTGGTTGGTGATACTGGAGTAGAGGGAACCCCATTGGAGGGCTTTCGATTAACAAATAATGATATTAATGGTAGTTCAGATAATCCGGATAAAACGGACTCAGACGGGGTTATGAATGAGGATGATTTTGTGTCCATCTCTTTTATGACCAATGGTGTTGGAGAGAATATTCATAGTTTTGACTTTGGTTTTTATCCGTTGGTTAGCTTAGGTTCATTGGTGTGGTTTGATAAAAATGATAATGGTCAACAAGATGATACAGAGAGTGGTATAGGTGGATTAAAGGTTACGCTCTTAGATGAGAATGGATCGGAGGTAGATGGTGTAGATCCTGTGATAACCAATGCGGATGGAGAATATCTTTTTGAAGGGTTCGAAGCAGGAGTTTATAAAGTAAAACTCGAGAGTGATACAACGGATTTAGCCGACTATCTTGTGGATAGCAGTGTGCAAAATACGTATGCGGATGATGATAACGTGAGTGACTCAAATATTGAGAGTGGCAACAGTACCGAGGGATATATCTCCGCACCCATTACCTTAGAAGCATATAAAGAGCCAACAGGAGATGCTGAAGTAGCTCCCCTATCTACGGGAACACAAGATGATACAAGAGACAGCAGTGGAAATATGACCCTTAACTTAGGACTTTATCAAACGTATACGTTAGGTGGTAAAGTATGGATAGACAGTGACAAAGATGGGATTCAAGATGCTGATGAGCTCGCAAAAAGTGACATCATCGTAAAACTGTTGGATAGTAATGGAGAGCCCGTTAAGCAAGCTGATTCAGATGAAGATTATACCGTAGTAACCTCAACCGATGGTACGTACCATTTTCAAAATTTAAAATCTGGAGACTATAAAGTAGAGTTTGTTATCCCTGATGGTTACTTGATAAGTCCAAAGGATGCAACTGATGATGATGTTGATTCGGATATCAACTCCAATGATTTAACAACCGATACCCTTACGTTGGAGGAGAATATTTTAACCGTAGATGCGGGAATCTATACACCAACAATCTCTGGAACGATATACGATGATGGAAATGGAGATGGAACGGTTAATGGGACTCCCCTATCTAGCATTGATGATACTTTGCTCTATGTAACACTCTTAGACAGTGATGGCGCGGTGGTTAGCTCAAATGTTGTGAATAGCGATGGAACCTATCTTTTTGATGAGGGTGTTTATGCCGATACAAACTATATTGTTGTGCTCTCAACCTCTCAAGATAGTACGGAGGCAACCCTTTTAAGTGGCTGGACAAACAGTGATGGAGAGCATATTGGAGCCGATGCCGGTTTAGATGATGACGCAGATGGTAGATTGTCGGTTGAGGTCCAAACGGATAATATTACTCAAGCAAATTTTGGGATCAATAAAAAGCCAGAAGCTTATGATGTAATAGCTGAGTCTCAAATCAATCCCAATGATGATAATCAAGTAGTTGTGCCCGATTTGAATGTAACGGATAATGAAGGTGGAACCCCAACAACAATAACCATTGTATCTCTACCGGATAATGCAACACTGTATTATGATGGAAATGAGATTCTCTCCTCTCAGACAATAGAAAATTTTGAGAATTCAAAACTAACCGTTGATCCAGATGATGGAGAGGTAACGGTAGTATTTGAATACAGCACCATAGATAATGCAGGAGTTGAATCGGAGAGTGCTACGGTAACCATGCCCTTTACGGACCTATTGATATCGGGACATATTTTTAATGATGGAAATAATAATGGTAGCGTGGACGGTACTCTTATAAGTAGTGCAGGGGATAGTGACCTGTTTGTAACGGTTGTGGACAGTGATGGTGCTAAAGTTGCTTCCGCCAAAATAGTGGATGGTCAATTTGTATTTAGTAGCAGTGATGGAATTACCCCAAACAGTAACTATACGTTGGTTTTAACGGATACGTTAGAGAGCACCACCGCACAACTGCCAAGCAACTGGACCAATGCCGATGGTGAAGAGATTGGGGAGAGTGGCTTAGATGGGAGTGCTAATGGAGAGATCACGGTTGCGGTCGAAGAGGAAAACATTATCGATATCAATTTTGGTATCAATGAGCGACCTGTTGCCGAGGATCAAGCAGAAGCACCGCAGACCAACCCAGGGAGTACAACGCAAGTGGTGGTTCCTACCTTGGTGGTGAGTGATCGGGAAGATGGTACGCCTACTACCGTGATGATTACCACCTTGCCAAGCAATGCAACACTTTACTATGATGGTGAATTAGTAGAAGAGAATGTCGAGATTATCGATGTAAATCTATCCAAGTTTACGCTTGATCCACAAGATGGGGAGTTGGAGGCAGTGTTTGAGTATGTAGCGATTGATGTTACCGGAGCTCAATCTGAGAGTGCAACCGTAACCATGCCCTTTACCAATCTGCAAATTAGTGGACATGTCTTTAACGACGGCAACAGTGATGGTATTGTCAATGGTGAAGTCATCTATGCTCCCGATGGAGTACAACTTTATGTAGCATTGCTTAATGATAATGGAGAGTTATTAGCATCTCAAGAGGTTGATGATTTAGGAGCATATAGTTTTGATAGTGAAGATGGTATTTTAGCTGATAGTAACTATACCATTGTCTTAAGTACCGAGCAGGATAAGGCAACACCTGATCTACCTGAAAACTGGACCAATCTTGATGGTGAGCATATTGGTACGGATGCCGGAACCGATGGGAAGAGCGATGGTATTATTGAGGTGCCGGTTGCCGATGTTAGTGTGATTGAGGTGAACTTTGGTATCAATAAAAAACCTGTGGCAGGAGACTATACCGAACCTGAACAACTCAACCCAGGTGGGGATGTGCAGGTAGATGTACCGGATTTAAATATCACCGATAATGAAGATGGTACACCAAAAACGGTCACCATTGAGACGGTTCCAACTCATGGGGTACTCTACTATGATGGTGAGGTGGTGAGTGCCGGAGAGGTGATTGATAATTTTGATAACACACTGCTTACTTTGGATCCTGATGATGGGGATCAAGTGGTATCCTTTACCTATACGACAACAGACAGTGCAGGGGTAGAGTCTGAAGTTGCCACCGTGACCATGACCTTTAAGGGACTTAAGATCTCTGGAAATATCTTTGATGATGGGAATAATAACGGTACGGTTGATGGAACATCCATTAGTCTTGTGGAGGGTGTTCAACTCTACGCAACCCTTCTTGATGGGGATAATAAAGTCATGGCAACAACCCCAATTAGCAGTGAAGGAACGTATGCGTTTGATGGGGTGGATGGGATTGCTCCTAACCGTACCTATACGGTAGTTCTCTCAACCGAAGCCAATAGTACCACCGCACAACTGCCAAGCAACTGGGAAAATGCTGATGGAGAGCATATTGGTGTTGAGGCAGGGCTTGATGATCGTGCAGATGGCAAGATAGCAGTGAGTGTACTCAGTGAAGATGTGGTACAAATTAATTTTGGGATCAATCAACAACCCGTTGCCTATGATAAAAATGAGACCGAACAACTCAACCCAGGTGGAGAGATAAGGGTCGTTGTCCCTACACTAGAGATTACCGATAAAGAGGATATTACGCCGACAACCGTAACCATCAAGAGCCTGCCCACCAATGGTACGCTCTATTATGATGGTGAAGCGGTAAGAGCTGGAGAGGTCATTGAGAACTTTGATAACAGCAAATTAATGGTTGATCCAATCGATGGTAATCAACGTATTACGTTTACCTATACCACCACAGATCAGTCAGGGTTTGAGTCCAAAGAGGCTACGGTTACTGTGCCCTTTGTTGGCGTAATGATCTCAGGGAATGTTTTTGATGATGGCAACGGAGACGGTGAAGTTAATGGTATCAAAATTTATCAAGCAGGGGAGACACCCCTCTTTGTCAATCTGCTAGACAGTGAGAGAAACTTGATAGCAAGTTATCCATTATCCAGTGATAACAATGGTTCCTATCAGTTTGATGGTAATGATGCTGTAACTGTTAATACGGGCTATATCTTGGTGCTTACAACTGAGGCAAACAGTACTACCCCAAGTCTACCTGAGGATTGGAACAATGCGGATGGAGAGCAGATAGGAACCGACAGTGATCTTGATACTAGAGCAGATGGGGAGATCGTTGTTCATGTTGGGTCAAGTGATATTAATCATGTCAACTTTGGAATTAATGAGCGACCAACAACCGAAAATGTAGAGAGCAGTTTGGCACTGAATCCAAACACTACGATTCAAGTGATTGATCTAATTCCTGCGGATAGAGAAGATGGTGTACCAAAGATTGTCACCATTACCACGCTTCCAACAGAAGGAACGTTGTATTATGATGGTATAGAAGTGGTGGAGGAGCAAAATATTACAGACTTTAATAACTCTAAATTAATGGTTCAACCAAACAGTGGCAATACGGTGATCGTCTTTACCTACAGTGCAACCGATGCTTCGGGATGGACATCGGTTGAGCCTTCCCGTGTTCGAATGCCTTTCTATACGCCAGTATCAACATCCGTTCCTGTAATGGATAGCGTAGTAGTTACACCACCAATAGAGGTGAGTGTGACGACTACGGTAGAACAAGAAGAGGAGCCAGTCTCTTCTCAGACAGTCCCACAAGATACGGTGGAGGAAGTTGAAGAGACGACACAGGTGGAGCAACCCGCAGTAATCTATAATTTAGATATTGCAGATGATGCGGTTGAAGCCAATACTGAAGGAGCAACAACCATTATTGATGTTTTGGATAATGATGCGGTAAATGATGGTGTGGTGGTAAGACTTGTAGATTTACATGAAGGTGAGATCTTATGGGGTAATGGAAGTGCTGTGGGAGGAACCAATATCTCTACCACCGATGTTTTAGAAGTTGAAGGAGAAGGTGTTTGGAGAGTGGAAAATGGTGTTATTACCTTTACGGCACAAGATAACTTTGAGGGAACACCACAGCCGATCTATTATTTGGTTGAAGATACGCAAGGGAACAGAAGTAATGTTGCGGAGGTGAGCATTATAAGCGATTGTGTGTGTGAACCGTATGAACAGGACTTAGAGGACTCCGTAGCCTCCTTAAACGGTTTTGGTATGGTACTGTTTATGTTTGGTATCTCCTTGATTGTGTGGTTTTTTAGAGATGAATATGAGATGCGTGATGTTGCCTAATGAATGGCTAGAGAAGAGAGTACTCTTTGTATCCCAATGATTATTTATCATTGGGATAAACCATTTAGCATCTCAAACAAAAATATGGTAGAATACACGCTAAAGAATGCTCATACTCCTAATAAAGAAGAATTGGAAGAAGATGATGGTTGAGTGTTAAAAAATCAGAAACATAAAAGGATGTGTGTGAACAAAAACGCATTAACATTTAGTGAACTACTACTAAAACTACAACAATACTGGAGCGATTTGGGGTGCAATATCGTTCAACCCTACGACATACCAGCGGGGGCAGGAACCTTTCACCCTGCGACACTTCTACGAAGTCTTGATAGTAAACCGTGGTCAACCGCCTATGTCGCACCCTCACGACGACCCACCGATGGACGCTATGGGGAGAACCCCAACCGATTGGGTGCTTATTATCAGTTTCAGGTGTTGATTAAACCAAGTCTCGATAATATTCAGGAGCTTTATTTAAAATCATTGGAGTATCTAGGACTCAATCTCCAAGAGCACGATATTCGTTTTGTTGAGGATAATTGGGAGTCTCCTACCCTTGGGGCGTGGGGGCTTGGTTGGGAAGTGTGGCTTGATGGGATGGAGGTGACGCAGTTTACCTATTTCCAACAGGTCGGCGGGATTGCTTGTGATCCTGTCGCGGTGGAGATTACCTATGGGACGGAGCGACTAGCAATGTACTTGCAAGGGGTAGAGAGTGTCTTTGACATTGTGTGGAATAAGCAAGGTGATGATATTACCACCTATGCCGATGTGCATAAAGAGAGTGAGTATGAGTTTAGCAAATACCACTTTGAAGTCGCCAATGTTGAAAAACTGCTTCGAGATTTTGACGAGGCAAGTGCGGAGTGTAAACTATGTCTTGAAAACGGTCTACCCCTACCTGCTTATGATCAGTGCATGGTTGCAAGTCACGCCTTTAATGTACTCGATGCTCGAAAAGCGATCTCACAAGCCCAACGGCAAAACTATATTCTCAAGGTGCGTGAACTTGCCATTGGGTGTGCCAAGCTCTACAAAGAGCAAGAAGCAGAACGCAATCAGCGTCTCAATGCGTAGGGTAATACCCTTCTTGAAAAACACTTTGGAAGTGGTGCTTTAGCTCCACCAAAGGGGATGAGGCTGAAGTCACAGTTCCATAAAAATCCTTAATTCAATGGAAGTGGTGCTTTAGCTCCACTAAAGGGGATGAGGCTAAAGCCACATTTCCTAATTTGGCAAGAACTTTAATAAAGAATCAAAGATGAAAATAGAAGATATATACCAAAAACTAAATGAGATTAGCCCCTTTGAACTCCAAGAGAAGTGGGACAACTCAGGGCTACTTGTGGGGGATATGAATCGAGAGATCAAAGAGATACGCATCTCTCTGGATATCGATCAAAAGATACTTGAAGAGGCACAAGAGGATACGCTCTTTATTGTTCACCATCCGCTTATCTTTTCGGGCATAAAGCAGTTGGACTTCTCTCTCTATCCTGCCAATCTACTAGAGATCATGATCCAAAAGAGACTCTCGCTGATTGCCCTGCACACCAACTTTGACAAGACCCATCTGAATCGTTATGTTTTTGAAAAGGTTTTAGGCTTTGAGACGGTCTATGAGGAGGAGTTTATCTGTAAAACCAGAGGCAGTTGGAGCAAAGATAAACTGCTCTCACTTCTTAAAGAGCGGTTGAATCTAAAGACGCTTAAAGTGGTTGCCCCCAAAGCCAAGATTACCTCCATCGCCCTTACCACAGGAGCGGGAGCATCGCTGATGGATGAGGTGGAGGCGGACTGTTTTTTAACAGGAGATATAAAGTATCACGATGCCATGAAGGCGATGAGTCAAGGGGTGATGATGGTTGATATTGGTCATTATGAGAGTGAGCGGTTTTTTGTGGAGATGATGGCACAGGAGCTTAAAAATTTAGGAATTTTGGGTATAATTTCGCCATCACAAAACCCATTTGAGATAAATTGATATTTTTTTAGCAAATAGGTACTACAAAAAACGCTTGAAACCCCCAAAGGATAGAGATTGAACAGACATTTACAAGAACTCATTGAGCTTTCTAAATTGGATAAAGCCATTGATGATTTTACCCCCATTATTGAAGCCGCCAAGAAAAAGGTGGAACGAAGAGTAGCAAAACGCGATGAAGTTGCTGAAAAAATTGATGAGTTGAAGCGTCAAATTGAAGATGCCAAGGTAAAAATTAGTTCGTACGAAGGGCAGATCGCCTCCCTGAATGAGCAGTTGGTAGCGGGTGCTAAAAAATTCAAAGAGGTTAAGAGCGAAAAAGAGTTGCAAGCTTTGCAGATGGAAGAGGAGCTTGCCAAAGAGAAGATTCAACACGCCAATGAGGAGATTGAGCGACAAAACAAAATCCTCGAAGCCAAAGAGGCAGAGCTTGCCATTTTGATGGCGGAGCTTGAGAAGGCAACTGAAGAGTTAGAGAAGGTCTCAGCGGAAGTACAAGAGCGCCTTGCCAATATTGAAGCGGACAAAGCCAAGCTTTTTGGTGAGCGTGAGAGTAAGATCATGGCGATTGACCAAAAGATCCTCTCCTTTTATGAAAAAATCCGTATCTGGGCAAAAAATACTACCGTGGTTCCTGTGCGCAAACAGGCGTGTTATGGCTGTTACATGAAGCTTAATGATTCCGCGTACGCTGAGGTGATTAAATCAGATGATATCTGTACCTGTCACCACTGCGGACGTATTCTTTATATTGAGTCTCAAACTGCGGACATGAACGCATAAGTTAGGTTAGATTATTGAAGCGTAGTCTATGGGAGGGTCTCTTTTTTATCCTCTATGGGGTGATTATGACATCACTGTATGTGGTTACCCTTCCCTTGATCCTCTTTTGGGCAAAAAAGAGTCCCAAGCATGCACGTTCCATCCCTGCACGCTTTTTATTGCGTGATAATCCTCCCCTCTCTCCTGATGGTATCTGGTTTCACAGTTGCTCTCTGGGGGAAGCCCGTGCAATTTATCCTCTCCTAGAAGCATTGCCTCGTGAGCTTTTACGCCTGAGCACCACCACGCAGACAGGATACGATGCCATTGTGCCCAAACAGTCCCAAGAGAGCCGTTATCTTCCGTTTGAGCCATTATTATTGAGCTGGATCAAACCCCAAAAGGTCTTGGTGGTAATGGAGGCGGAGTTTTGGTACCTGCTCTTTGCGTTGGCTCAGGGGCGAGGAGCAAAGACCTTGCTGATTAATGCACGCATGAGCGATCGATCTTTTCCTAAGTATCAAAAAATGGCGTGGCTCTATCGTCGTATCTTTGCCCATATTGATGAGGTCTATGCCCAAAGCCCTCTGGATAAGGAGCGTTTGGTATTGCTTGGTGCAAAAAATGTGCAAGTCATTGGCAACATTAAACTCAGTGCCATTCCCCGCCCAAGTCGGGAACTCTGCAAGCCCAATGCCCTACTGATCTGTGCAGGAAGCACCCATGAGGGGGAGGAGCCCTTGATCTTAGAGGCGTTTGCCCAACTCAAAAAAGAGGAGCCCCATGCCCGTTTGGTAATGGTACCCCGTCACCCTGAACGGTTTGCCAAGGTGAGTGAGATGGTCAAACGCTTTGCTAAAACGCACCGTTACAGCGCGCATAACTACTCCGAAAATGAAGCCTTTAATGCCGATATTGTGGTGGTGGATGTTTTGGGGGAGTTGATCAATATCTATGCCGTTTCAGACATTGTGATCTTGGGGGGTGCGTTTGTGCCAGTGGGCGGGCACAATGCCGCTGAAGCTGCACAGTTTGGATGCAAGATCATCTCAGGAGAGCACTACTTTAATCAGCGGGATATTTTTAGCATGATTGAGGGGATTGCGATTGTAACCCCAGAGAATTTAGCACGAAGGTTACAGCAACATGCGTTGTTGATGCCCACGCATATTGTTCAGCGAACCAACATTGAACCAATACTAGAATCAATACAAAGAGAGATATAGATGGAAAAAGCCTATAAATTACTGGCACAGCAAGAGGAGATCTCAAACAAAAAGGCCAAGGATCTGATTGATCGAGGACTGGTCTATGTGACCGATCGAAAAGTCAAAATTGCACGGGCAATGATGCCTGAGGATACCCGCTTTCGGGTGGAGCAGATTGAAGCGGTGGATATCATCTATCAAGATGAACATGTGTTAGCGATTAATAAACCCGCCCTTTTGGATGTCTATGAGCTAGCCCAAGCGATCGAAGAGGAGGGGACGGAGCTGATTCACCGACTCGATCGAGAGACCTCAGGGGTGGTGCTCTTTGCCCGCAATGAAGCATTTTTAGCAGACGCAATCAAAGCCTTTAAGCAACGCAAGGTCAAAAAACGCTACGTGGCATGGGTGGAGGGGGTCTTTTTTGAAGAGACCACCATTGATGCCCCCATCGCCACGCACAAGCATGGCGGAAAAGCCTTCTCCGAGATTAATGAAGAGCGGGGAAAGCCTGCGGTAACCGTGGTACGTCCCATTGAGATACAGGGAAAAAAATCCAAGGTCGAAATTGAGATCATGACCGGACGAACCCACCAGATTCGGGTGCACCTTGCCAGCATTGGTTACCCCATTGTGGGGGATGAGCGTTACGGTTCGGTGACCCGTTCCAAGCGAATTTTGCTCCATGCTAAGGCGATTGCCCTTTTAGGATACGCCTTTGAAGCCAAAGAGCCAAAAGACATTCAACGATACAAATAGAGGAGTACCCCATGAACAATACCCCCTTACCCGAGGATAATATCTACTACTACATCGCCTATGGGGTGATTTTGGTGGCGTTTTATTTTGTGTTGAAGTCGCCCAAAAAGCCCAAAGATGAGGATAAAAAAGATTAAGTCCATTGTGCTATAATCGCACCAATAAATTTTATGAGATAAAAGAGATACGCCATGTTTGATACCCTAACGAGTAGTTTTAAAGGTGCGATAGATAAGATTCGTTTTTATGACGATGAGAAGGCACTAAAAAAAGCATTAACTGAATTGAAAAAATCCCTCCTCAAAGCCGATGTCCATCACAAAGTGGTCAAAGAGCTTCTGGTCAATGTTGAGAAAGAGACCAAAGCCAAAGGGGTAGGGAAAGAGAACTTTTTACGTGCATTACAGCAGGATCTAACCCGTATTTTGACGATCAAAGGGAATCAAGGGTTTGTCTTTGCCTCCAAGCCACCCACGGTGGTCTTGATGATTGGTCTTCAAGGATCAGGAAAGACCACCACCACTGGAAAATTGGCACACTTTTTAAATGAGCAAAAGAAGAAAAAGGTGATGGTCGTCGCAGCCGATCTTCAGCGTCTAGCAGCGGTGGAGCAACTGCGTCAAATTACCGAGCAGATTGGGGTAACTTTGGTTGCTGATGAGGAGGCAACTCCTACCTCCATTGTTAAAACCGCACTTGAAAAGGCAAAAAAAGAGCTCTATGATGTGGTATTGATCGATACCGCGGGGCGTTTGGCGATTGATGAGGAGTTGATGGAGGAGCTTGCCGAGATCAAAAAGGTTGCTAATCCGGATGAGCTCTTTTATGTTGCTGATGCTATGACGGGGATGGATGCGGTACGTACCGCACAGACCTTTAAGGAGAAAATTGGTATCACCGGCGTGGTACTCAGTAAATTTGATGGGGACTCCAAAGGGGGCATTGCTCTTGGCATTGCGCATCAAGTGGGCGTACCTCTTCGCTTTATTGGGGCGGGTGAGAAGATGCCGGACCTTGAGCCATTTATCCCCGATCGAATTGTCTCCCGATTGATGGGGGCAGGGGATTTGGAGTCGTTGGCAGAAAAGACCGCCAACATTATCGACGAGAAAAAAGCCAAACAGCTTACCAAAAAGATCAAAAAAGGGAAGTTCAACTTCAATGACTTCTTAGAGCAGATGGAGTCGATGAAAAAACTGGGCTCGATGAAATCGATTATGAGCATGATCCCAGGGATGGGGGCCATGGCAAAACAGATCGGTGATATGGATCTAGAGAACTCCCAAGAGATTCGTAGCATTAAAGCGATGATCAACTCCATGACCCCCAAAGAGCGGGAGAATCCTGATCTCTTAAACAACACCCGAAAACGCCGAATTGCTGCCGGAGCAGGGCTCTCACAAGTGCAGGTCAATCGGGTCTTAAAGCAGTTTAAAAATGCAGGGAAGATGGCAAAACAGCTTTCAGGAAAAGGGGGCATGAAGCAGATGCAAGAGATGATGAAACAGATGCAAGGGGGTAGGATTCCTCGTTAGCGTGCCACGTTTGAGAAAAGTACGCCTGCATTGGCTTTAATTTTCTCAAATAAAAAGTTTGGTATAATAATAAATTCGGTAAAATTCGACTCCAAGTTTTGATGAGTGCTTTCTCATTAAGGGCAGTTGTCAGAACTTACGGTGATTGTCACAGCAGGCAATCGGACAGAGTTCTCTGTTTGGGGAGTAGTTATCCCTTTGCTGTAAAAAATGATTTTCAAGGACAAAAGATGACAACAATTAGATTGACAAGAATGGGTAGAAAGAAAAAACCTTTTTATAGAATCGTCGTAACTGACAGCAGAAAACGAAGAGATGGTGGATGGATTGAGTCCATTGGTTACTACAATCCCATGACCAAAGAGAACAACATTAAAGTGGATGAAGAGCGATTGAACTACTGGACTTCTGTGGGTGCACAGATGAGTGATCGTGTCAAAAAAATCACAGGTCGATAGTCCTATGGTTGCGGAGTTCGTCGCTGAATACGCCAAGCTCTTGGTGAGCCATCCTGAAGACATTGCCGTCTCCGTCAAAAATCTTGAGGAGAACTACGATGAGATTACCATTGTTGCAAACAGTGAAGATGTCGGTAAACTTATCGGAAAAGAGGGGCGTATGATTAACTCCATTAAAACCGTGATCTCTGGTTGCAAAGCCAAAGGTGGATGCAACTATCGAGTTAACGTTGAAGCCAAAAAATAGTCAATAGCAATGGGTAAAACAACGCGTTTCTTTATCGCCCAAGTGGGTAAAACCCACGGTCTTCATGGAGATCTTAAACTGCATCTTCATACCGATTTCCCTGAACAGTTTCAAGTAGGTTACACCTTTCAATCGAGTGCGGGTCCATTGACCATTAAACGGATTGATCTCAAACGGGGACTGATCTCGTTTGAGGGGTTTGATGGAGTAGATTATGCCAAAAAGTTAACCAATGCCAAACTTTACGCAACCTTGGAGGAGACCAAAACACGATGCAAGCTCGAAGAGGGGGAGCATTTTTGGTTTGAGATTGAAGGGAGTGATCTTATAGAAGGGGATCAGCGTTTGGGATATGTACGTGAGATGCAACGTTTGGCGGATGTTAACTACATGTTTATTGATACGGATGAAGCGTTGGTCAAGGAGGGGTTTGCTAAGAGTTTTTTGGTCCCCTACATCGATCGCTACGTGATTGAGACCGATGTGGATGCCAAAGAGGTCAAGGTGCGCGACGCTAAAGAGATTTTAGAAGCATCGTAACGCTTTTGTTTGAGTAGGTTCGATCTCAATACTTTGGATGTGGTGCTTTAGCTCCACCAAAGGGGATGAGGCTAAAGCCACATTTTCTAGTTTTGTATAATATCGTTCGATAAAATTGAATCTACACTTTTGGGAGACTCATCGTATGAAATTTTCGTTTGTAACTCTTTTTCCTAATATTATTGAGTGCTATTTTTCAGACTCAATACTCAAACGAGCCATTGAGGCAGGGCATATTGCTGTAGATTACTTTAATCCACGAGACCATACCACCAACAAGCACGGAAAAGTTGATCAACCCATGATTGGTGGGGGCGCAGGGATGCTTATGACTCCTCAGCCTCTTTTTGATACCATCAAGGTGATCAAAGAGAAAAATCCTAAGATTCATGTGGTCGTGCCAACCCCTGTGGGCAAGCCCTTTAGGCAATCCGATGCCAAGCGTTTGGCAACAAAGGAGCATGTTGTTTTTGTCTCCGGACGTTATGAAGGGATTGATGAGCGGTTTATTGAGGTGGTGGTCGATGAGCTCTTTTCGATGGGGGATTTTATCCTTACAGGCGGAGAGTTGCCCTCACTGATGATGTGCGATGCGATTGCCCGAAATGTCTCAGGAGTGCTTGGAAACAGTGACTCGTTGAGCGTAGAGAGTTTTGAAGCGTCAAGTTTGGAAGCACCCTCCTTTAGTAAACCAAAAATTTATGAACAAATTGGGGTTCCCTCAGAGTTGTTAAAGGGAAATCACGGTAGAATCTCGGACTTAAAAAATGCTATGGCTAAATGTAAAACACAGTACTTTAGACCAGATATGCATCACAATCTCAAATTGAGTGAGAGAAATAAAGCAAAGGTTAGAAAAAATGAGAAATAAATACATTGAGAGTTTTGAACAAGCACAACTAGAGGGCAAAAGTGTACCGGAGTTTAGAGCAGGGGACACACTTCGTGTGGCGGTTAGAATTAAAGAGGGTGACAAAGAGAGAGTACAGAACTTTGAAGGTGTCTGTATAGCCCTTCGCGGAACAGGAACAGGTCGTACCATGATGATTCGAAAGATTGGTGCTAACTCTGTGGGTGTTGAGCGAATTTTCCCCATCTACTCTGAAAGTATTGAGAGCATTACTGTGCTAAGAAGAGGACGTGTAAGACGTGCTAAACTCTTCTATCTTCGAGCTCTTAAAGGTAAAAAAGCTAGAATTAAAGAGCTTAGAAGAAAGTAATTCTCTTCTGAATTCTCACTCTTTACAAGGGGAGTTTTTTTCCCCTTCTCTTCTCCGTAATATACCATCGATTCAATCTATCTTATGTTATAATCTGCTAACTTAATGCAAGGATCTTTAGCCGTGGAATTTGTCAAAAAAATTGCTCAACGACTCCTATTGATTGTTCAGTTTACTCTGGTGTTTCTCTTTATTCTTTTTGAAGAGATTATCTGGGAGGGGATTGCCGAGCCGATCTATGAACGTGTTGCGTCATGGAACCTTCTGCAACGCATCGAAGCGGGAGTTAATCGTCTACCTCGGAGCATTCTTTTAGTACTTTTCTTGGCACTTCTTTTAGGGGTTGAAGGGGCAGGACTCTTTGCTGGTTTTCTTTTTGTTCAGGGGTACATGCTCTTTGGATTGCTTCTTTACATTACCAAAATTCCCATTGCAGCCTTTACCTTTTGGCTCTTTAAGATCAGCCGTACCAAACTGCTCAGTTTTGCATGGTTTGCATGGCTTTATGAGCAATTAATGGTGGGAATTGCATGGCTAAAATCCCAAGAGATCTATCAAGAGAGCATGGCGATCTTACATCGTCTCAAAGATCGTATCAACGCCATGATCAAGAGGCTAAAAGCACGATTTCTCTCAGGAGAAGAGGGGCGTTTTATGCGGGAGATGAAGGCATTTTATAACTATCTTAAAAATTTCAAAAACAGGAAAAAACAGTGACAAAATATATACTCTTTGATACGGAGACAACAGGCAATCAAGAAGAGGATCGCATTATTCAAGTGGGTGCGATGGTGGTGGATGCCAAAGGGGGGGCAGTGGTCTATGATGAACTCTGTTCTACCTCCGTTCCCATTAAGGTTGAAGCGATGGAGGTACATGGCATTACCCCAGAGGTAATTGAGGGCAAAGCTCCGTTTCCTGCGACCCGTTTTGCTCAAGATCTGGAAGAACTCAATCATGAAGAGAACTTCTTAATTGCCCACAATCTCCCCTTTGATCTGGGGATGTTGGAAAAAGAGGGGTTTGTCAATCGTATGAGACGGATTGATACCTTGCGGTGTGCTAAGCACCTCTATCCTGACAGTGACCATCATCGTTTGCAGTATTTTCGTTACGCCCTTAATATCTATAGAGTAGAGCAACAAGAGGCCAAAAAATATGGCATTACCATCAAAGCCCACGATGCCATTGGGGATGTTTTGGTGATGAAGCTCTTTTTATCCCATCTGGTTGCCAAGGTCAAAGAGCGGTACGGGGGAATTAACCCCATGCTCAAGCTCGAAGAGCTCACCAAAACACCGGTAATGATGAAGAACTTTAAGTTTGGAAAATACAAAGGTGAAGCGATTGCTGATATTGCACGACGCGATGCGGGCTATCTTCGCTGGATGCTCAAGTCCTTGGAGCTTGATGAGGACATGCGGTATACTCTAGAGCGAACCTTGGAGTCCTTTTAAATAATGGAAGTGGTGCTTTAGTTTCACCAAAAAGAGATGAGACTAAAGTCACATTTCCATAAAAACGTTTAACTCAAGGAAGTGGTGCTTTAGCTCCACCAAAAAAAGATGAGACTAAAGTCACATTTCCATAAAACCCCTTAATTAGCGTCTTCCTTGCATCTCTTTCCAGTATTCGTTTCGGATAATCTGGGCGAGTTGATGCACCGCCATCACATAGAACTCTCTAGGGTTATAGCGGGCAATGGCAGTAAAGTTGGGGGTTCCCCACCAGAGTTCATCGCGGTTGTAGCGGGGCAACTTAATGAGTGAAACATCCCCTCGATAACCATAGAAATCATCCACCGGTCGCATGCCCAGTGAGAGCAGATGCTGTTGTGAGTATTTGGTTTTGTAGCCGGTTTTTAGACCATAAAAGCGTGCCTTTGGGTAGCGAACCATGGTGGCAACGGGAATATTGGGGTTCCATTTTCCCTTTTTGACAAAGAAGTTTGCCACACTCCCAATCGCATCGGCTTTGGTAAAGAGGTTGATCTGTCCATTATTATCAAAATCAACGGTATAGGTTCTAAAGGAGTCGGGCATAAACTGCACCAATCCAAACGCACCACCATAGGAGCCTTTGATACTTCGTGGATCAATCCCTTGCTCTTTGGCAAGAAGCAGAAGGTTCTCCAGTTGGGTGGTAAAGAACTTGGAGCGTTTTTTATATTCAATGGATAAGGTAGTCAGGGTATCAAGAATACGATGATCGCCAGTATTGCGACCATAGTTGGTCTCAACCCCCATAATACCTAAAATATACTCAGGTGGCACGCCATACTCTCTAAAGGCTTTGTCCAGATAGTATTGGTTCTCTTTCCAAAACTGAACCCCATTATTAACGTGGCTAGCATTGATAAAGTTTTTTCGGTACATGTCCCAATTGTTCTCTTTGGTGAGTTTTGCCGTAGAAGGCTTACCAATGAGATGGTACTTTTTTAGCGCCCGTTCATCCCGTTGAACGGTGGAGAAGATCCCATTAAGAAACTCTCGACTAAAGCCATGTTTATTGACCATCTTATTGATAAACTGTTTAAGTTTATAGTTGTTGGCATAAGCACCACGAAGGTAGGGGCTGTAGATACTGCTTGGATCAAAAAAGACCGGTTGAATAAACTCCTCTTGGGGAATGGGATCAACCCATGTCTCTTGAACCACCATAGGGGTTGCTGGTGGGGGAGGTGGGGGTGGAGGAGGTGCGGTTTCAGGTATGATCGTAATGGGTTGTTGCACCACCATTGTGGGTGTGGGTGTGGGTACTGAGACTGGTGCTGGGGCTGGGGCTTCTCCTCCCCCTACGGTGATGGTTTTTTTAGGGGTTTGCTCACGTGGTAGACATCCACTGCTGAGGATTAAAATAGCAATTAAAGTTAGTGATTTTGGATAAAACATTAGCTTACCTCTCTTTTTTATATTCATTCTAACATAAAAAAGTGAAGAAATATAGATTAATTTTTTTCCTTCAAGGTAAGCTGAGAAAAGAGAAAATTTATCGGTAATTGTTTTTAAACGCCACATAGCGTTTGGCAGAGGCATAGAGTTCAGCAACCTCTTCATCAGTAAGTTCTCGCACTACCTTGGCGGGACTTCCCATAATCAAACTGCGTGGGGGGAATTTTTTATTTTTGGTCACCAAGCTTCCCGCACCAACAATCGACTCTTTGCCAATCACCGCACCATCAAGAATCGTGGCACTCATGCCAATCAAACAGGCATCTTCAATGGTGCACCCATGCAACATTACACGGTGACCGATGGTAACATCATTGCCGATAATGGTGGGGTGCCCATCGCTCATGTCCTCTTTTTTGTGGTGGGTGATGTGGACCATCGAGAGGTCTTGAATGCTGGTGCGATCGCCTATTTTGATGTAGTGAACATCTCCTCGGATAACGGTTCCAAACCAGATGGAGCTGTCCTCTCCAATTTCAGTACGTCCAATGACGGTAGCACCCTCGGCGATCCATGCCCCCTTTTTTAGCGTGGGGCTCCACTCTTTGTATTTGATTAGCATGATAACTCCTTAACTTTTTAATACCCGCTTGGCGAGTTTGCTGACATATTCGGAGGACTCTTTTTGTGCCTGTTCATAGATTTTGGTCACGTACTCCTCCAAAATATCATGGTTATTGACCTCTTTATCGGTACTTTTAACCTGTTTGTACTCCCCTGAGCTTTTAAGTTTCCACCGCAGTTTGGAGTCCTGCAGTTGAAGTGAGAGGATCTGTTTAATCTTCTCTTGAAGGTTGGGCTCAATAATGGGGGTCATAATCTCAATACGTCGGATAAGGTTGCGTGGCATCAGATCCGCACTGGAGATATAACACCCATTTGTATCATGTTTAAAGTAAAAGATCCGTGGATGTTCAAGATATTTTCCAATGATGGAGTAGACTGAGATGTTTTCACTCACCCCTTTAACCCCTGGTTTGAGTACACAGATTCCTCGAATAATGAGTTCAATTCTACACCCAGCCATGGAGGCACGGTAGAGGGCTTGGATAATTTCAGGATCCACCAAGGAGTTGGCCTTGAGAATGATGAGACCATTGTGTTTGTGTGAAGCCTCATGTTCAATCATCGCAAGCAGACGAGGTTTGATATCCGTGGGGGCAATAATGAGTCGGTCCAGAGCGGTATGGTCAGAAAAACCGGTAATAAAGTGAAAAAACTTAGTGGCATCATGGTTAAACTCACTCTTGGTGGTAAAGTAACTCATGTCCGTATAGATGCGGGCGGTGGTGGGATTGTAGTTGCCTGTTCCTAGGTGAAGATAACCTTGAAGTTTACCATCTTTGCGTTTGGTGACTTGAGCAATCTTGGCATGGACTTTGAGCCCTGTAATACCATAAATCACATGAGCACCTGCATCCTCCAGTGCCTTTGCCCAATGCAGGTTATTCTCCTCATCAAATCGGGCTTTGAGTTCGACCAGTACGGTGACCTGTTTGCCATCTTGTGCCGCACGAATGAGGGCTTTGACGATGGGGGAGTTTTTGCCCACACGGTAGAGGGTCATTCGCATTGAGAGAGTATTGGGATCTTTGGATGCCTCTTCGATAAAGCGAACAATGGGATCAAAACTCTCATAGGGATGATAGAGCAAAACATCCCGTTTTTCAATCGCCTCAAAAATATCAATATTCTCTCCAAGAGGAGGGAGAATCTTGGGTGTGTAGGTGGGGAGTGTGAGATGAGCAAGTCGCTCTTGACCCACAATGTGCCAGAGGGTTCCTAGATTGAGGGGAATTTTGTAGTAGTAGATATCAAGTTCATTGAGTTTGAGGTGGCTGGTCAAGAAGTGTAGCAGTTCAGGGTCAGTTCCTTCCATAAGCTCAAGGCGTACAAGGGTTCCTCGATTACGTGCACGGATGCCCTCTTCAAGGATCTCCATAAAGTCATCGGCCTCCTCCTCCTCAATTTCGATATCGGCATTGCGGGTGACTCGAAAGGGGGTGGAGGCGAGTTTTTTGAGACCATGAAAAAGCTCGGTACTAAAGTGATCCACTACACTTTCAATGGGGACAAAGCAGTTTCCCACCTCTAAAAAACGAGGTAGAATGCGTGGAATACGAATCAACCCGTGTTTGATGTTGCCTTTGCGATCCTCAAACTTAAGGGCAAGGGCAAAACTAAGGTTATTCAGGTGTGGAAATGGGTGGGTGGCATCAATGGCAATGGGCATAATAACGGGGTAGATCTGTTCAAAAAACTCTTTACGGATCACCTCTTGATCTTTTTCTGAGAGTTTCTCGTAGGATTTAATGGTAACCCCATGGGGTTTGAGCTCTTTCATAATATCTTTAAAGCTGGATTCCAGTACCTTTTGCTCTTTGTGTAGGGTTTTGTGAATCGCTTTGAGCTGTTCGGTGGGGGTCATCTTATCGATAGCGGTCTCTTGGATACGGGCTTTAAAGAGGGATTTGAGTCCTGCCACACGGATCATGTAAAACTCATCAAGATTGGTACCATAAATGGCGATAAACTTTAGACGCTCCAAGGGTGGGAGTGAAGTATCCTTGGCTTGGGCGAGGACACGGCTATTGAATTTGAGCCATGAGAGTTCGCGGTTAAAATAGAGGTCCGGAGAGGTTAAATCGATGCTCAATGGTTTGCCTTACATAAATAGAGATTAAAATTTTTCGTATTATAGCATAATGCACCCCACGGGACAATCCTCTTAGAGTTGTTTAATCTTGGCAATCTCATCTCGTAATCGCGCCGCCTCTTCAAACTCTAGATTTTTAGCGGCTAAAAGCATTTTGGCTTTAAGCTCCTTGAGAATCTTTTGACGTTCAGCTTTGGGAAGTCTGTCCATCTTTTTTCGTTTGGTGTAGAGTTCTTGCTCCTCGTGGGTTTTTAGATCCGTATCTAGCTCTCGAATGGTGGTTTTGGGCGTAATGTTGTGTTTTTGGTTGTAGGCGATCTGTTTGGTCCGACGCTTTTGAGTGATCTCAATGGTCTCCTGCATCGATTGGGTGATTTTTTTGGCGTACATGAGGACTTTGCCGTTGGCGTTTCGAGCGGCTCGCCCTGCGGTTTGAATCAGAGCAGTGGTGGAGCGTAAAAACCCCTCTTTGTCCGCATCAAGAATCGCAACAAGGCTCACTTCTGGCAGATCAAGCCCCTCTCGAAGCAGGTTAATCCCCACCAAGACATCAAACTCCCCGAGCCTGAGTGAGCGAATCACCTGATTTCGCTCAATTGCATCAAGGTCGGAGTGCATGTAACGCACCTTGAGTCCCAAATCATTGTAGTAGGTGGTTAGCTCCTCGGCCATCTTTTTGGTTAGTACCGTAATCAGTACCCGTTCACCTTTTTCAATTACGGGCTTCATGCGATCATGGAGGTTTTCCACTTGATAGGTGCTATCAATCACCTCAATCTCTGGATCTAGCAGTCCTGTGGGGCGTACCACTTGCTCGGCAACCGTGGCTGAGAGTTCAATCTCCAAGGGATTAGGTGTTGCTGAGACAAAGAGAAAATGGGGAGCTTTGTTGATGTACTCATCAAATTTTAGTGGGCGGTTATCCAGTGCCGAGGGGAGCCTAAATCCATGTTCGACCAGCACCTCTTTTCGGCTACGATCCCCTGCGTACATCCCTCGAAACTGCGAGAGGGAGACGTGGGACTCATCGACTATGACGAGATAATCTTTGCCGTGACGTGCTTCAAAATAGTCCATCATGCTATAAGGGGTCTCACCGGCTTTTTTACCCGTAAGGTGGCGGGAGTAGTTCTCGATCCCTTTGCACATCCCTGTGGCTTCGATCATCTCTAGATCAAACTCTACGCGTTGTTTGAGGCGATTGTACTCGACCATTCGATCCTCTTTTTTAAAAAATGCTAAGCGATCGGCAAGCTCTGCTTCGATGCTTTTGACCGCTTTGACAAGTCGCTCTTTGGAGACAATAAACTGATTGGCAGCATAAACGACAATCTCTTTATAATCTTTTATCTTCTCTCCGGTGAGGGTATTAAAGGTATAGAGTGCTTCAATCTCATCCCCAAAAAACTCCACTCGAATGGCAAACTCCTCATTGTAGGCGGGATAGATATCGATCACCTCGCCATTGACCCGAAAATCCCCTCGATCAAAAAAGTCATCGTTGCGTTTGTAGCCCATATCGACAAGCTTAAGCAAAAGTGCTTTTTGGCTGTACTCCTCACCTACCACGAGCTTTTGAACAATGCTCTTATAATCTTCAGGAGATCCCAATCCATAGTTAGCCGAGACCGAGGCAATCACGATTACATCGTCGTGGCTCAGGAGTGAGGCGGTCGTTGAGAGGCGGAGGCGTTCGAGCTCCTCATTGATCGAGGCATCCTTCTCAATAAAGAGGTCTTGACGAGGAATATAGGCTTCGGGTTGATAGTAGTCGTAGTAAGAGATAAAATACTCCACATGGTGATTGGGAAAGAAGCTCTTAAACTCCGAGTAGAGCTGGGCGGCTAGGGTTTTGTTGTGCGTCATAATCAGCGTGGGCTTACCTGTGGCTTGGATTACCTTTGCCATGGTGTAGGTCTTGCCTGAACCGGTAACTCCTAGAAGGGTCTGGTACTGGTTACCGGCTAAAATGGAGTTGGAAAGTTCTTGGATCGCTTGGGGTTGATCGCCCGCAGGTTGATAAGGGCTATTGAGGGTAAATTTTGGCATACAGGTCTCGCTTTGGATTATAGAGTGAGGAGTGTTTCTAGACGTTGGGTAAGTAGGGTAAGTTGAGTCTGGAGGTGTTCATTTTTGCTTTTGAGTTGCTCCATGGAGGCGTGGCTCTCTTTGTATTTTTTTAGCTCTTCTTTTAAGTGGATGTTCTCTGTTTGCAACTCTTGATATTGTTCTAAGAGATGTTCTATCTGTTGGTTGAGCCGTTGGAGTGCTCTCATTACGTATCCTTTAGATAAAAGTATTTATTGTTATAATAATAGCACATTACTATGGGAGTTTATATGAAAAAGGTCGCTATTAGTATAGAGGGCAAACGGTTGGAAGTAGAGCTAGAAGATGGCTTTGCGGAATATATTTTAGAGGACCTAACCCGCAACAATATCTCCTTTGATCGCGACAATAAGGCATCTGAACTCCTACGTCTCTACCTTAAAGCGATGAAAAAAAATCATGATGCAGAGAATAAAATTGAAGAGATAATTTCACGCATTACAACGTTTTCTGTTTAAATTTTAAAAATAAATAAAAAAAATCTTAAAATTTGTTACTACTTTAAGAGTTTTATAAATAGTTCTGTCTTATAATTTGAATGTTTCATAAAAAACAGATTGTAAATAAAAAATTAAGGAGTATTTTATGACAAACACCCCTAACACCCCTCAGATGAGAAAAGGTTTTACAATGATCGAATTGATCTTTGTAATTGTTATTATTGGTATTTTGGCTGCCGTGGCGATTCCACGATTGGCGGCTACGAGAGATGATGCGAAAGTTGCCACGTGTATGGATGGTGCTTCTTCATTTATGAATCAAGTTTCTGCTTATTATACATCACAAGGAACACTTGGTAAGATTTCTGATATGACAAATTTTGATACAAATGCAGATGAGTCTAATACTAATGGTTTTGCGGATGATTCTTCTCTTGGTTCTGATGGAGACACTGCTGATTATTACTGTGATGGTGCAAAAGTAATGCAATTTAAAGTAGATAGCAACTCTACAGATTTTGTAATTACTCCTACTGCTGAAACAGTATTTACTGCGGATCAAAAAGTAGCACAACAAACAGCAACAGCTTTGGCAGATAAAGAATACTTTAAGTCATACAGACTTGGTGGGCAATCCGTTAAGTTTTAATTGTTAGTTTTATAGGTTCCATAAGCTTTTATGGAGCCTACTATTTTTTATTTTTAAGTTCAATTTTTGGGTTTAAGAATATAAAATAAGAAGAATTTAAAAATGAAAAAAGCTTTTACCTTAATAGAATTAATTTTTATTATTGTGATTATCTCTATTTTAGCCGTTGTAGCATTACCTCGTTTAGCTACGACAAGAGATGATGCATTGATTGCTAAGAACAGTAAATATATTATGGGAATAATGACTGAAATTTCTACCTATATTGTTGCACGAGGTGAATCTAAAGATGATTTAAGTGAGATGTCATCATTGTTAATGAGTTTAAAGCAGGAAGAACGAGTTGTTTTAAATACTAGTGAGAAGAGTGCGCAGGTCAAAATAGGAGAAGAGATTGACTGTATAACCATTGATGTAGAGAGCAATGAGACTTCAGAACTTTTGACCACGAAATTTTCATCCAATCCTACGGATAGAATTTGCAATGCGGTACAAGATTTTATTCGAGAAAAGGATTATCCTCTGGTTTTGCGAGGACGTTTAATAAAATTTTAAAGGTTAAATAGAATGAAAAAAGAAAAAAAAGCATTTACCATGACCGAATTGGTCTTTGTTATCGTGATTATCGGCATCTTAGCTGCTGTAGCTATCCCTAAGTTATCAGCCACCCGTGATGATGCTATCATTAGTAAAGCAAGAACCTTGGTTGCCTCCGTACGCAATGCCCTAGCCATGGAGCGACAAAAACGTATCTTAAGAGGAGAATTTTCACCTTTGACAGGTGTGGGAAATAGCACCAATGTTTTTGGTAATTTTTACGATGCTAATGGAGATACAGGACATGCCGTATTGGAGTATCCTGTACCTTCTGAGCCTAATACCAAAGATCGATGGTCGTTTAGTGCAGGCACAGGAGAGGATGGTCGAGATCAATACATCTTTAGTTCGACACTGGATGATGTTAAATTTGAAGTAGTTGAGGGAAGATTTGAGTGTGATTCGAGTTTGACAGCCAATACTAATAATGAGGGGTGTAAGACGTTGACGAATTGATTTTTTTGGTATAATCTCCTTAATGAAACTTTGAGGAGATTGATTATTCATTATTATCATATCAGCTTACTTCGCTCATCCGCCCCCATTCTTACTTATCACTATGACCAACCTTTAGAGATGGGTCGGCTTGTTCATGTTCCCGTTCACTCCAAAGTTAAACTTGCCATGGTACTTGAAGCAGTCGAAAAACCTGAGGCATTTGAGACCGTTGAGGTGGTGGAGGTTTTAGAGGGTTACTATTCCAAAGATCAAATTGAGATTGCCAAATTTATCGCTCAGTACTATTTCTCCTCTTTAGGTGAGGCGATTGCTCTTTTTGTTCCCTATCAAAAGGCTTGTTCTCTTCGTGAGAATGCGGATGTAGACTCAAAAGAGGTGGTATTGCCCCGTTTATCCCCCGAACAACAAAAAGCCTATGAGAGACTTTTACAAAAAGATCGGGCTTTGCTCTTTGGGGTGACAGGTTCAGGAAAAACCGAGGTCTTTATCCGTCTGATGGCAACCATGATCGAGCAGGGGAAGCAGTGTATCTTTTTGATGCCTGAAATCTCGCTAACCCCACAGATGGAGCAACGTCTTAAGCGGTATTTTGGGGAGCGGATTGTGATGTGGCACTCAAAACTCACCAAAAAGCAAAAAGAGAAGATTCTTGATAAAATCCATAACCATGAGGTGGATATTGTTGCAGGGGCTAGGTCGGCACTCTTTACGCCCTTGGTGGATTTGGGGTTGATTATTGTCGATGAGGAGCATGATGATAGCTACAAATCGATGACCAAACCCCGCTACCATGCCCGAGACATGGCGGTCTATATGGGGCAAAAACTAGGAGCCAAGGTGGTCTTGGCATCGGCAACGCCAAGTCTGAGCAGTTATCACA
>Ga0256843_1000616_pt1 | contig 30047 bp, 31 predicted proteins | sample AlvinellametaG_FD_191572 | JGI IMG/M metagenome (GOLD analysis project Ga0256843, IMG submission 191572) | Pompeii worm associated microbial communities from hydrothermal vent at the East Pacific Rise, Pacific Ocean - Alvinella | ecosystem: Host-associated > Annelida > Integument > Unclassified ...
ATTTTAGTGCAAAACCACTTGATGCAGGCATGGTTTTCTCCTGCATATCATCCTCCATCCAATCCTCAAAACGCTCTTTTACAGCTGCTTTAAAATCAGGATTATCTTTTCTTTGTTCATACCATTTTTGTGTATTTTGAGAGTTCATAATGAGTTGAGTCTCTGTATCAATCTCTTCAATGACATCTTTATCTGTAGTAGGTACTAGAAGAAGTGGTGGAGTCAATCTCCATGTGAAAAAAGGGAATTCAATATGTACATAATACTTTTTTCCTGCCTCTGTTTCAACTTTTAAGAAGTCGTAACTCTCGCCACCCATAGAGTAAAAGTAGTGTGTTCCTGCTTCAGTTGGATAGATAAACTTTTGATACTGTCCTAAAATTGTGACAAGTTTAAACTCTTGAGTCTCTGGAATATATTCAAAAATTGGTTCTGCTCGAGGCCCTATTTTTCCTGTAGCAAATATAACATAAGCCATCTTCTCATCATTTATAATCGAAGCATCCGTTGCTTTAGAGGGAACAGCATACTTAGAGGCTCCACAAGCACTTAAAAAGAGTAGGAGTGATAAACTCACTAACAGTTTTACTAACATTACAATCCTTTATCTGTTGAATGTGTAATTATATTCAAAAAAGAGCTTAATGGAACATTAAATGTTGTTTTATATTAAATTAATCAAAATTCAGTTACTATCTCGCTTTTAAAAAAAGGACAAGAATGAAAAAATTAGTTACAGGGGCACTTTGTGCTGCACTATTGGCTCTACAAGCCGAAGCGAAAGTTGTTGAGAATAAGTTTGTTATGGATATTATGCCAGGATCTGCTCAGATACATGAAGATACTGATGGATTTACAAACAGTACGGCATATGATGTAGAGGAGATAAGCGGTGTTGCATCATTTGCTCCAACAATTGGTGCAGGGTATGGTTTAGATATTCCATTTGCTTCATTTGAATTAACAGGAGGCGTAGGGGCTCTTGTAAATGGTGCTTTTTATGCTATCTATACAAAAGCAGAGTTAGCTGCTTATGTGACAACACGTCAAAAAGGATTTATGATAGGGCCCTTTGTAAGATATGTAAATATCTCTGATCCAGAGTGGGCAACAGATAATCTCTCTATGGAAGGAACAACAGCTTTAGCATACGGAATCGGTATGATGACGGGTGGAAAAAAAGTAAAATTTAAACTAAGAGTCGGTACTTTAACTGGTGCAGATATCGCTGTTAGAGGGGAGAATGGTTATAAGCCAAGCAGTCCTGTTATCTCTCTTGATGGGACTACGATAGAGATGGGTATAGCACTTCGTTTCTAAAAGGGAGTGTGTGAGGTTTATTGAGCCTCACACACCATAAGTGTATGGCCAAATCCAAAGCCGTCAATCTCATCAACAATCTTTAATCCCGCTTTTTTTGTAAACTCTCTAAACTCACTTGCTCTATACATCTTACTTTTTCCATTTGCCAAAGCATTGAAGTATTGTGAAGTGTTAATAAGAATATATGAGCCGATATCATGTGTCTGCCTATCCCAAAAAGGTTCAACTATATAGACTCTACCACTACTGTTGAGTGCATTTTTTGCACGTCTTAAGAGATTGACTATATCATTTTTTGAAAAGCAGTCTAAAAACTGGCTCATCCAGACAGCATCGACATCGGATGGAAAAGGGAGTGTGTGATCTAGTAGATCTATAGGGTAGCCTTTGACTCTATCTAAGAGACCTGCTTTTGCAGCATTTTGAAGTGCTACATCAATCTGTGGTTGATGATCGAGTATGGTTACGGTTGTTGTGGGTGATTTTTCTGTAAGGGCTATAGCCCACTTTCCAGTATTACCTCCAACATCAAGCATATTTTTAATCTCTTTTTTTGCCATAATCTCAACAAGTGATTTAAAAGCGGCATCGGAGTAGAAGTGGTCAAATCCAAACCAGCTCTCTTTTGCTCTCTTTGGTAGTTTTGTAAGCAGAGGATAGATGGTAGGTTCATCTGTATGAAAGGCTTTGTGTAGCCCTATGGGTCTCTCCTCTTTGAGAGACTCATCAAGATAGAAAAGCCCCAGATAGTTGACATCATGGTTATAGTTCATATTGGCTATAGTCATCTCATCATTGAGTAGGAAGTAGCCTATCTTTGTAAGAGAGTATCTCTCATCTTTAAACTCTAGTGCACCCATACTAAAGCCACTCTCACAGAGAACTTCGACGGCATATTCACTTAAATTACACTTTTGTGATATCTCCTCTACCAAGAGGGGTGTTTTGCTCTCTTGGAGCAAGGAGAGAATACCCCACTCTCTAAGAACTCTTGCAGATTGAAAAACTATAGGCCCAAAGGCTATCTTTTGTGCCTCAAAAAGGGCTTTGTCAGGTGAAAGTTGTGAATAGTCAAACATGGTACTCCTTTATAGAGGCTATTTTAACATAGGAAGTTATTTAATAAGTAACTAGAGGGTGACTACTTTAGTGATAATTTAGTGCTCATTTTTGCAAACTAAAAATAACTTTTGTTATATCAGGATTTAATGATAGCTTTGATAGAATTCATTGAACAGATTTCTTGCATAATCTAGATAAGATTAGATTACGCAAGAAATCTTATATTAAATTTAGGAGAAGTAGTGAAAGAGGTAGATGTATTTATAATTGGGGCAGGACCTGCAGGCTCAATTTCAGCAGCAAAACTGGTTCAAGAGGGGTATAGTGTAAAAGTTGTAGATAAGATGAAGTTCCCTCGCTTTGTTATTGGAGAGTCTCTTCTACCTAGGTGTAATGAGCTGCTTGAAAATGCAAATATGCTTGATGCTGTAGAAAAAGCGGGTTTCCAATATAAAGGTGGTGCTATCTTTCAAAATGAAGAGGGTGACTATGTTGCACTTGACTTCTCTAATAATCTTGGACAAAAATGGGGGAGCTCATTTCAGGTAAAAAGAGAAGAGTTTGATAAGATATTAATTGATGATGCCCAGCAAAAAGGTGCTGATGTAGAGTATGAGGTAGCTGTAGTCGCTTATGATGCAGATAAAAATATTGTAGTTACTGAAGATAAAGATGGTAAGCAAGAGGAGTACAAGGCAAAAAAAGTACTTGATGCATCGGGATATGGTAGAGTGCTGCCTCGTCTTTTAAATCTTGAAGCAGATTCATCTCTTGCGCTTCGTCGTGCAACTTTTGCTCGTGTTGATAATGATATCCGTCCGGAGGGTGAAACGAATGGTTATATTGTTATTGATGTAGTGGGTGATAATGAGGCGTGGATTTGGAACATTCCTTTTTCAGACGGTACAACAAGTGTAGGTATTGTCTGTAGTGAAGAGTATTTCGAATCTTATGGATTGAGTGATGAGGAGTTTTGGGAGAAGATTATTCGTTCACATCCTCACACATCAAAGAGATATCAAAACTCTCAACGTATCATTGATGTAGGTTCAATCTCTGGATACTCTTCTGCCGTTACAAAACTTTTTGATAAAAACTTTATCTTGACAGGGAATGCCTCAGAGTTTTTAGATCCTGTCTTCTCTTCAGGTGTTACACTTGCGTTAGAGTCAGGTTCAAAAGCTGCAGAGCTTGTTGCACGTGAGCTTAAGGGTGAGAGTATAGATTATAAAAAAGAGTATGAAGATTATATGATGCTTGGAATCAATGTCTTTAGAGACTATGTAAATGGCTGGTATGACGGCACACTTCAAACAATTCTCTTCTCTGATAAAAAGACAGACGAGATTGTTAAAAAGGTTATCTCAATTTTAAGTGGATATGTTTGGGATGAGAACAATAGCTTTGTAACATCTTCATCATATGCTCTAGAGATTACATATGAGCGTTTAAAAGATTAACGATGTTATTAGATAAGTTGTACAAAATAGAGAGTGTAAGCCAGACTCAAGGGAGTGTCATCTTAAGTGATGAGGAGCACCCTGTTTTTAAGGCACACTTTGAGAATAATCCTATTTTACCGGGTTTTGTACATCTAGAGATTATTGCAGATCTCTTCAATCTTGAGATACAGAGTATTAAAAAAGCCAAATTCAGTGGTTTTGTAAAACCCTCACAACGCCTGGAGTATGTGAAAAAAGGTAATAGAGTGAGTGTTTTTTGTGCAGAGAATGAAGTTGCACAGTTTAATTTATAGTAAAATTTCAATAATAAAAATTAGGAAGATAAGAGAATGGTAATAGATAACAGAATAATTTCATATAAAGATTTTCTGCACGACAGTACAGTGAGTGTTAGTGATGATCCCGAGTATATAGAGTTTATCAATGCAGGACATGCATTTTTAATTGAGAATATTAAAAATGGCCGCCCTATCTATGGAGTAACTACAGGTTATGGTGAGGCTGGGCAGAACTATGCTGCTTTTGAAGAGGCTGAAGAGCTGCAGAAGAATCTCTTTACATTCCATGGTTGTGGTGTTGGTGAGTATCTTAGCCAAGAGGTCTCTCGTATTATGACAACTATTCGTATGATTAGTTTGGCAAAGGGGAAAAGTGGTATCAGCTATGATCTTCTTAAACGTTTTGAACTTCTTTTACAAAAGAAGATATACCCACTCATCCCTTCCCAGGGCTCTGTCGGTGCGAGTGGAGACTTAACACCACTCTCATACATTGCTGCGGCGATTGCAGGAGAGCGCGAAGTTATCTATAACGGTGAAGTAAGAGCGACAATCGATGTCTATAATGAGCTTGGTATTACACCATACAAGTTCAAGCCAAAAGAGGCTCTTGCTATTATGAACGGTACAGCTGCAATGAGTGCTATTGCTATTGATGCTATTTCAAAATTTGAGACGCTTCTTGCTTCAAGTGAGAGTTTTGTCGCATCTGTTTTTGAGCTTCTTTTATGTGATACAACACCATTAGAGCCGTTTGTTCACGACTCTAAACCATTTGATGGACAGAGAAAGACAGCAGCAAACATCCTTGCAAAATGTCAAGACTCAAAGCTTACACATGAGGCATTTAGCAGATATGAGAACTTCCACTTAGAAAAAGAGCAAAATATTCAAGATAGATACTCTATTCGCTGTTCACCACAGGTTCTTGGTGTAATTCACGATAATCTCGTTATTGCAAAGAGATGGATCGAGACAGAGATAAACGGCGTAAATGATAACCCGCTAATTGACCATATCGGTGGTAAAATCTATACATCTGGAAACTTCTATGGTGGCTATATTGCGCATGCGATGGATACAATGCGTATCTGTGTTGGAAATTTGGCAGATCTTTTAGACAAAGAGTTTGGGCTCTTAGTTGATCATAAGTTCAACAAAGGGCTTGGTGAGTCACTAAAAATCAATACAAAATCGACACACCACGGTTTTAAAGCGATGCAGATTACTCTAAGTTCACTTACTGCTGATGTTATTATGAATACAGTGCCTGCATCACTCAACTCTCGCCCTACAGAGTCTTTTAACCAAGATAAGGTAAGTATGGGAACAACTGCAGCACTTCACTTTGCTAAGCAGTTACCAGATCTTACAAATATGCTCTCTATCGCACTTATCGGTATGGCTCAGGCTGTTGATTTAAGAGGAAAAGAGAAGTGTAGTGCATTCTTACAGGCAAACTATGACAAAATCAGAGCAGAAGTTGAAAAACTTACAGATGACAGACGTATGGATGTCGATATAAAAGTTGTAAATAAGATGTTAAGAGATGGACAATTTGCTTAAAAAAGTTCTTATAACAGGTTCAACCGGTGCTATAGGTGAGGCGTGTGCACGCTATTTCCATGATGCCGGATATTTTGTGTATCTGCACTATAGAAGTAATGAAGCAAAGGCAAAAGCACTACAAAGTGAACTTGAGAACTCAGAGATTATCGGTTTTGATATAGCAGACAAAGAGGCAGTCTATGCTAAACTTGAAGGTATAGAGGTCGATGTACTTGTAAACAATGCAGGGATAACAAAAGACAACCTCTTCTTTTGGATGAGCGATGAGGAGTGGAGTAGTGTGATAGATACATCAGTAAATGGTACATACTATGTTACAAAGGCTCTTATTAAAAGCATGATATCAAATAAAAGAGGTGCTATTGTCAATGTTGCTTCTATCTCTGGGCTTGTAGGTAACTCAGGACAGACAAACTACTCTGCTGCAAAGGGTGCGATGATAGCTTTTACAAAGGCACTTAGTGCCGAAGTTGCACGCTATAAGATACGTGTAAATGCAGTAGCACCGGGACTTATTGAGTCGGAGATGACTGCTGAGATGGATTTGAAAAATATGAAAAAGGGGATTCCTCTTCGACGTATTGGAAAGCCCGAAGAGGTCGCTGAGTGTGTACTTTTTTTAGCAGACAAAGCCTCTTATGTAACGGGTGAAGTCTTAAATATTAGTGGAGGATTGGCACGCTAATGAGAGAGAATGCTATTTTAATACCAACTTATAACAATCCAAAAACTATTAAAAATGTCGCATTTGATGTAGTAGAACATGGATATGAGGCGATTATTGTTGATGATGGAAGTGATATAGAGATAGAGTCTCTTTTTAATGATGATGAAAAAGAGCATATCCACTTTGTAAGGCATGAGATTAATCGTGGCAAGGGTGAAGCGATAATCAGTGGTGTTAAAAAGGCAAAAGAGCTTGGATACAGCTATGTTGGTAGTATAGATGGTGATGGGCAGCATTTAGCGAGTGAGATGGAGAAACTCTTAAAAGAGTACAAAGAGGGTGAGATTATGATTGGTGCTCGTAACTTTGACCTTGAGCATGTTCCAAACGGTTCGAAGTTTGGGCGATGGTTCTCAAATTTCTGGGCATGTTGGGATACCGGTTATAAGATAACAGATTCACTCTCAGGGTATAGAATTTACCCTGTATCTATCTTAGATTTAGATATCAAGACGAGCAGATTTGATTGGGAGATGGAGGTACTTGTACGCCATGCAGATGCAGGCGGAGCTATCAGTGAAGTGGTAATTGAGTGCTACTACCCAACTCCAGAGGAGCGTGTGAGTCACTTTAAAAAGTTTGATGATACCATGGCTATAGTCTGGGTACATGTCCCGAGTCTTTGGAAGAAGTGGACAGGCGCTATTATAGATACCCTGCTTTTTAGAAAGAGATAGTATGCAGACAAAACAGCGAGGGAGCGGCTGGAGTATAAAGTTGGTTTTTAACCTCTACAAGCTCTTTGGGTATAAGTTTATCTACTACCTAATGTATCCCGTTACCTTTTTTTATTTTATCTTTGCTACAAATGTCAAAGAGGCTCTTCGCATCTACTACAAACAGATAGGTCTGGAGTTTAACAACTGGGTCTATTATGAGCATCTAAGACTCTTTGCCATTACAATGGTTGATAGATTTATAACAAAAGCAGACCCATCAAGCTACACCTTTATTTATGATGATCCTGACCGTCCTTTAGAGATTTTTGAACACGCTACTATCTTAGTGCTTTCACATTTTGGCGGATGGGCGGCATCTTCGAACTCCTCACGAACAAAAAATAGAATGAATATTGTTATGAAAGAGGTACTTAAAGGGGATATTAAAGAGATAGAGGAGTCTTTGGGGTATAAAGAGACTATCAAAGTTATCGATATTAACAATGGTCCTATCGCTGTCTCTATCGCCATTGCAAATGCTTTGATGCAGGATGAGGTTGTAGCTATTATGGGTGATCGTGCATCAAATCCAAATGCAAATATTGCTGTGGAATTCTTTGGTAAAGAGGCCTATTTCAACAAAAATCCTTTTCAGATTGCCTATAAGATGAAAAAACCGCTCGTTATCTACTTTGTTATACTTGTAGGAATACAGAAGTACAAGATAGAGTTTTATGAGATAGATATTGCTTATGAGAAGAGTGAGAGTGAGGCAGTTAGAGATGCTGTGGAGAGCTATGTGAAGAGGTATGAAGAGGTTTTAAGAGCCTATCCAAACCAGTGGCTCAACTTTTATGACTTTTGGGCAAAACCTCTTTAAGGCAGCTCTTTGTGAATAGTTCAAAAATAAATACTTTTCTCTCCTTGGCCTTCGCTCCTCTCTTTGTTCTTGGACTACGTTTTTTTGAGTTTGAAGAGGTGACACTGGCATTTGCTCTTTTCATATCTCTGTATGCTCTATTTGCTCTTTTTACGAGGCAGAGTCTTAAAAATCTCTCTACTCCACTTCTCTATTTTATTGCCGTTATACTTGCTTACTACTACTCAAGCATAGAGTTTGTTAGGTTAATTCCAGCACTTATCTCGGGGGCATTTTTTATCTTCTTTTTCAATGCATATCTTCAAAAAAAAGCTATTGTCCTGAGTATGTTACGACGTTTTTACAAAAAGGAGCTCGAGAAGAGAAAGGAGAACTACATAGCACAAAGTGATGGTTACTGGGCCTTTGTTCTCTTTATAAATACATTGATACAACTCTTTTTGGTATTTTATGATAACAATGATCTCTGGGCATTTTACAGCTCTGTAGGGTGGTATATTTTACTCTTTTTTGCTCTGATTATACAGATAGTTTATGGAAATGTAGTACTTTTTAGAGAGAGGATAGAGTAGATGAAGATAGGGAGTGTAGCAACTTGTAAAAGAGTCTCCAAAGAGGAGTTCTTAAGAGAGTATAAGGCAAAAGAGATACCTGTTGTCATACAAAACCTAACAGAGGATTGGCCAGCCAGAGAGAAGTGGTCTATGGAGTATTTTGAGTCTTTAATAGGTGATAAAGAGGTAAAACTTTATGATTCTGAACCCTCAAAAGATAAAAAGCTTCAGCATGCGGCTGAGACTACAATGGCTTTAAGGGAGTACTTCTCTCTTTTGCGAAAGGGTGAAAAAAACCTCAGAATGTTCTTCTTTAACATACTCCAGGAGGCTCCTCTACTCAAAGATGATTTTCGCTTTCCAGATATTGGTTTAAAACTCTTTAAGCGTCTGCCTGTTTTGTTTGTAGGAGGAGCGGGTGCGAAGGTACAGATGCATTTTGACATAGATTATGCAGACATTCTTTTGTGCCATTTTGGAGGAGAGAAGAGAGTCCGTCTCTTTCCTCCGAGTGCAACAAAGGATATCTATCATGTCCCATTCTCCTTTTCAAGTCTGCATAGTATTGATTATGATAATCCTGATTATGAGAAGTATCCTGCCTTAGAGAAGCTTGAGGGGCAAGAGGTTAGCTTAAAACATGGGGATGTACTCTATATTCCTCCAGGCTGGTGGCACTATATAGTTTATGAGGATATAGGCTTTTCGATGGCACTACGAGCTTTTCCTAGGGGTGGGAAGAACCTCTTAAAGATGTTACAAAATCTTTTGCTTATTCGAAGTGTAGAGGGTATGATGCGCCTTCTTCTAGGTCAAAAATGGAATGATAGAAATGAGAGAGTTGCTATAATACGGACAAATAAGAGATTGGAAAAGAGATGAGATATATACTACTTTGCTTGATTTTTTTTAGTTTGAGTTACGGAGTCTCTTTTCGTGAGACTCGATACTCTGATGCATTTAACAAAAGTGTAGAGTTTCATGGCGATATCACCTTTAGCCAATATGGTGTTGCTATAAAATATAATGAGAACAATAAATCGATTCTTTATGATGATGGTGAGTTAGAGCTTTATGATGGAGAAAAAGAGCTTTTACTCGATGAGTATCAGCAGCAGAAGATGGGTGCATTTTTAGATATCTTAATACTTCTACACGCAAATAACAAAAGAGAAATCGAAGATATATTTAATATATCAAAGAAAAGTGATATAGAAGTTTTATTACCCAAAGATGAGGCAAAAGAGTATCTTAAGAAGATAGAGCTCAAGAGAGTAGGTAGTGAGTTTGCCTTCATAAAGCTTTTTTTTAAAAATAATGACACTATAGAGATTAAAATAGATGATGAAACTAATTAACTATGTAATTCTCTCTCTTCTATTAACAGCAGCCTTTTTTCTTAAAGACTCAATCCATATATCTACAAATCTGCTTGCACTCTTTGCTCCAAAAGAGGCGATTGAGAAGCTAAGAATCGCTAATGAACTTGGCTACTCCAAAGAGATGTTTATAGCCGTAGAGGGTTTTGATAGAGGTGCAAAAGAGACAACTAAAGCCATAGCTAAAGCCATAGCCTCATTAGATGGTATAAAAAGGGTGACATATACAACAACACCAGATAAAAAGGTAGAGCATTACTTTAAGGAGTACTATCCCCTTCTAGCAGACTTTAATAGTAGTGAGTTAGGGTATGAAGAGGTTAAAAAAGCGCTTGAAGATATCTACAAGAAGCAGCAAGAGAGCTTTTTTTATATGCCAGTTGATACAAGAGACCCTTTAAAGCTTTTTCGCTTCTCTCAAAACGGGGCTGCGGTTTCACATAGAGGAAAATATTTAACTTTAGGTGATTATGGCTACTTGATTAAGGTGACAACTGATGTTGCACCTTCAGAGATGCAGAAGGCAAGAGTACTCTATAGTGAGATAGAGCAGATATTTTCAAAATATGATAATGTAACAGCCTTTGCTGGATTTTTTTACAGTGTAGAGAACTCTCAAAAGATTAAAGAGGATGTCAAGTGGATAGTTATACTCTCTACATTGATGCTTCTTCTGATCTACTTTATAATGTTAAGAAGTCTAAGGCTGCTGACACATACAACAGTAGCACTCGCCTCATCAATGGCATTTGCTGCCCTTGTCTGTACCACTACCATTGAGAACTTTGGTGTTCTCTCACTCGCTTTTGGTACTTCACTGACAGCAGTAAGTATAGACTACTTTTTTCATTACTATTTTCATGACTTCTATCAGAGTAAAAGGAGATTTGACTGGAGTGTCTTTTTTGGCTACTTAACTACTATCTCAGCCTTTGCAATCTTCGCTTTTATTCCTGTGGCAATGATTAGTCAGATAAGTATTTTTGCTCTTTTGTCTTTAACTTTTGCCTATCTGATTTTTACCTTTGTTTTTCCATATCTTGAGATACCGAGATATAAAACAAGAGCCAAAGAGAGAGCTTTTAAATATAGAGTCAAAGCACCATGGGTAACACTCTTCTCTCTACTGCTTATAGTATATAGTATCAGCCATGTAGAGTTTAATGACAATATCAGAGATCTCGATTACAAAAATGTAAAACTGCAAAAGGCACAAAAGCTTTTTATGGAGGGGAATAAAGAGAAGCTCTACCCTGTAATAGTAGAAGCAGCAACAAAGGATGAGCTCTTAAGAAGACTCCATACTATCAAAGAAAAAACAGCACTCTCCTTCTCATTTGCGAATTTTGTACCAACTGCTCAAGCGTGTAGAGAAAAGGAGCAGCAGCTAAAGAGTTATAACTTTGAAGATCTTCAAAAGAGTATTGCAAAAGCAGCAAAAGAGTTGGGATTTAAAGAGGGCTACTTCGATAATGCTTACGCTTTTACACGGAGTTTACCTCCATGCAAAGATATTAACTTAGATAACTTTGCGTCATTGAATCTATCACTATACCAAGAGAGTGGCAGACTCTATACCATTGCAATGGTCGATAGCTTAGAGAGTATTAAAGATCTTGATTATGTCAGTAGCATAGATGTAAAAGAGATGTTTGCTAAAGTTGCAAATCAGATGTTAGAAGATATACTCCTCTATTCGAGTATCGTTGTCGTGGTAATTATGGCACTTCTGTTCTATAGTGTAAGAGGGGCGTTTTTTTATGCTTTTAACTATATACTCTTTCCACTCTCTTTTACTTTGGCGGTTATTGTTAGCTTCTACTCTCTTAATATTATGCATCTGTTTGCACTTATTATTCTTATTGCCATAGGTATAGACTATGGAATCTATATGAGTAACTCTACAAAAAAAGAGAATACGATGTTGGCAATAAAATACTCACTATTGAGTACATTTGCTGCTTTTGGGGTATTAATCTTTAGTTCAATTACAGCTCTACACTCTATAGGTATTGTTATAACACTTGGTTGTGGAGCTATCTATCTACTTATAAAAGGAATGCGATGATTTTTGAGTATATACATCATGACAACTCAAGAGAAGTGGTTCATCTAGATACTCAAGAGCCCTATAATGAGCACTTTGAGAGAGTAAATAGTAGTAATAAAAAAGAGTTTATTCAATCATTTGTTGCAAAATATAGAGCTCAGAGCAAAATGGTACTTTTTGATAAGAATCATAAACAGTTGATGAACTACTATAAAGAGAGAGATATAGGAGCATTAGAGGGTATTGAGGCTATTAGCAGCGATACACAGCTTCTCTTTTTTACATCGGGGAGTACCGGTTTTCCTGTAGGTGCATTTAAGAGTAGAAGAAATTTAGAAGAGGAGGTTGCTGTTCTTAAGGGTCTTGTTACTAAAGAGAAGATTAAAAAGGTTATTGTTACTGTCCCGTTTATTCATATATACGGAGTTCTAGCCGGTCTTTTACTCCCTATGGCACTTAAGGATATCCGACTGATTGTAAAAGAGGACTTTTTACCATATGAGATTTTAGAGGAGGCAGAGGAAGAGGAGACACTTGTTGTAACGACACCGGTATTTATAAAAGCACTTGCAAAGTTAAGTGATTCGCCCGATTTGAGTAAGGCTCTTTTCATCTCCTCTACAGGCCCTTTACAAAATAGTGATGTAGCAACCTTTGAGAGTAAGTATCAAACAAGAGTAATGCAGCTCTTTGGTTCTACTGAGACAGGAGGCATTGCCTATAAGTTCTCTGTAACAGAGTTATGGAAGCCTCTGAAAAAGGTTAATATTGCATCTGTTGAAGATAAACTGAGTGTGGAGTCTCCTTTTATCTCTGAGTATATTATTGATGAGGGGAGTGAAATCAAACCCTTAAAACAGCCTTTTGTTACTGAAGATATAGTTGAGATCTCAAAGAGTGGTTTTAAGCTGTTAGGAAGAAGTAACAAAATTATCAAAATTGCAGGAAAAAGAATCTCTGCAATAGCAATAGAGAACCTTATAGAGTCAATAGAAGGTGTTGAAAAAGCAGTTGTGGAGTTACTCTATAAAAAAGAGCTTTTAAGGAGTGAGCAGATACTTATTACTCTTCAAGCAGATGCCTCTGTAGATAAAAGAGTGATAAAAGAGAAGATAAGTGAGTGTTATGGTGTCTTGACGATACCTTTTAAGGTTAAACATGTAGATGAGATTAAACTCTCTGCAATGGGTAAAAAGATACTCTTTTAAGCTATTTTAGATAAAATCAAAGAAATAAAAAAAAGGTGAATTGGTGAAAAAATATTTATCAAGTTTGTTAATAGTAGGAGTACTCCTTAGTGGTTGTGGTGCTGGGAAGGTCTATAATGTATCTAAACCTGCTCTTGAGAAAAAGTATACAAAAAAGCAGATGAAAAATGCTATTGTCGCGGCCCTACAGCGTTTTAAATGGAAGATTGTTCAAGAGAGCAGTTCAAAAATTATAGCAAAGTACAGTCGTGGTAAGATCATGGCAAAAATTGCTTTAACATATACAGAGAACTCATATGAGATTAACTATGTAGATAGCAAAAATCTAAAATATAACGGTGTGAAAATTCATAAAAACTATAATGGGTGGATCTATAATCTTGAACAAGAGATAGATAATAATCTTAGAAAGATAGCAGCTGGTCAAAGCCTTAAAGTGTCTGCATATACAGCTGCCCAAATAGATACATCAGCAGCGGATAAAGCATCTTCGAGTGTAGCTCAAACAGAAAAGGAGAGAGGATTTAGCTGTAAAAAGAGCTTCAACTTTACAGGAAGCCTTTGGAAGGGACGAGTTATTACGGCTAAACAATCTATCAACAATATCTCAAAAGAGCAAGCTGTAACACAGGCTGCTTCTGTTTTAAGTACAGAAGGATTTATTGTCGATACAACATCGCCAAATGTAGGACTTATTAGTGCACATGAAGTAAAATCAAATGGAAAAACATTACCAATTAATCTGATGTTTAGTGAAGATGACAAGAGTGGTGTAGTTGCAAAACTGACTATTAGTGTCCCTGCGGGAGAGAGTTTTAGTGTTGGCTCTATGAAAAACTATATGTGTGATAGTGTTATGGGTAAAATCAAAAGTACCGGTTATGTAAAGGTAAAAAAAGAGCAAGCGAGTAACAAAGCAGCAGTAGCTGCCCCAGCCAAGAAAGATGTCCCAACAAGATTAAAAGAGCTTAAAAAACTCTATGAAGATAAGCTTATTACAAAAAAAGAGTATGATGCAAAAAGGGTAAAAGTTTTAGAGGAATTATAAGTAATATTTGATAGAATTTTTAACAGATACAAAAAAAGGAAGGATTACAATGAAGCGTACACTGTTCTTTGTTTTATTTTCAGTAATGCTCGCTACTGAGCTCAATGCAGGTCTTTTTAGCTTTTTAGGTGATGTTGCAAGTACAGCAATAGGCGGCTCTCTAGCCTCACGTGGTAACAATGGGAGTGGTGGCAGTAGTGAAGCAACTCTAAATTCTAAAAATATAAAAATACAAGAAGCATTGAAGATTATGGAGTACTATAAGGGTGAGAGTGATGGCAACCTCAATACTTTTGACTCTCGATTTGCTATTGAAACATTCCAGAAAGATTTTGGATATATGGATGAGAAAAAGGGTTTTCTTGCTGATATCTTAGAGATGAAGAGTGATTTTCATCCAGGTATTTTAGATAAATTTACCACAGAAGATCTGATCTATTTCTATGAGTTGGCAAATGAGTTTGACAACACAATGCTCTCCTCTTATATAAGCGACAAAAAACTAACGAAATCAGATATAGATAAGTATGTAAAAAGAAAGCAGCAGCTTTTATCTGCAGCAAAACGTCTTGAGAAGAGCTTGTCAAAAAATAGCTTTGTCAATACAAAACTGAGCCAACAGATGGCATCACGCCTTGAAAAAGAGCAGCGTAAAGTCTCTGAGCTTATTGATGCAGAGAATATCTACTTTGCAAAGCTCATATGGGAAGATCAGCCATACTCTAACAAGCTTTATAACTATAAAGAGGCACAGGAGTATTGTAAAAATCTTAAACTTTATGATTTAAAATGGAGAACACCAACACTTCAAGAGCTAAGAGATATATATAATAACAGTATAGAGTTTAAGAATATCCCACCAAAAGAGTATGGTTTTAAAGATAATTACTACTACTGGTCTTCGGATGAGAATAGTGTTGTTTCAGACGGAGAGAACTACTATACAGGTGAGCCAAATAGTAAAAAACACCATGTACGCTGTGTGAGCACTTATTAGTAAAAGTCTCTTTTAAAGAAGCTTTTGTGCTCCTACTGTTGCAATAATTAAGAGGAGATAGCTAGTGATAATGACTTTGTCAACTGCATTTGCACTCCTTAGAGCATCTTTGAGATGCTCATCTGTTATCTTCTCCTCTCCATCTCCAAAATAGGCTTTCTCTTTTACCTCGTTAAAGTAACTTGTCGGACCTCCAAGTCGTGTTTTTGTCTTTAGTGCCATCGCGGTAATGGGGTGTCCTGCATTTGGTGAATCATGTTTTTTACCATCTTTGTAAAATCCAAAGAGGGGGCGCTCTTTTGCTATAAGCATAATAAGCAGAGCTGTAATACGTGCAGGAATATAGTTTACAATATCATCTAAAAGAGCAGCTGCCTTGCCATATTTCTCATAACGCTCACTTCTATACCCAACCATTGAGTCCATTGTATTGATGCTCTTATAGAGAATGATACCAGGTAGACCAAAGAGTGTTAGATAAAAGAGTGGGGCAATAACTCCATCACTTAAGTTCTCCGCATAGGTCTCTATTGCTGCTTTATAGATCTCACTCTCACTCAAATCTTTTGTATCACGAGATACAAGCATTGCAATCGCTTCTCTCTTGTTTTGTGCATTTAAAACAGCACTAACAGACTCATAGAGCATATTGTGTGCTAAAAAGAGCGATGCGATAAAAGCGGTGATAAGTATACTAAAGAGAGGATGAAGAAGTGCTAGATAGCTGTAGAAAAAGTACGATACAGCTCCCATAATACCAAGTACAAAGAGTAGCAGTAAAAAACCACGAGTTACAGAATCTTTGTAAAACTTCTCTTCAAAAAAAGAGATAATATCTCCAATGAGAATAACTGGGTGTTTGAAGAAGCGAAACTCTCCAAAAAACTTATCTATCAGGTATGCCAAAAGGGCGACTATAATATTTGTCTCAATCATTTAAACTTTTTACCAAACGTTTCATATCTATATTTCTCTCAATATGTGAAGCAAACTCATCTATTGCTGAGCTTTTGTACTCTTTAAAATTATATCCTCTGTATTGTAACGAAATGTTTGTAAATATTTTTTTTCGTATATTATCATTTTCCAAAAAGCCATGAACAAATGTTCCGTAGAAGTTTTTTGCCTTTTTTGCTCTCTTCTTGGCTACACCATTATGTATCTCATAGCCGTTTGCCATCACTCCAAAGAGTCTGTAGCACCCTTTTTGAACAATCTTCTCCCTTTGAAATACAACCTCACCCTTGAGTCGTCCAAACCCTTCAATCTTTTTGTGTTTGCTCTCAACATGCAAGGGGTCCAAAATCACCTCAAACATCATCTCATAGCCGCCGCAGATTGCTAAAAGATTCGTCTTTTTTGAGCGGAGTTGTTTTTCAAATCCACGCTCTTTGAGCCAGAGCAGATCATCCACAACTCTTTTACTCCCCGGTAGAATTACCAGATCATACGAAGATATCTCTCCTGCATTGGAGATGAAGTTGAGCTCTATCTCACTATCGACTACGAGAGGTTCAAAGTCTGTAAAGTTTGAGATATGAGGGAGTTTTATAACCGCTACTTTGATGTGAGCATCTTTGGTATCTTGTGCGTAGTTCATAAGTGAAGCACTATCCTCAAAACCGAGGTTAAATGGCTTGTAGGGTACTACGCCTAAGACAGGAATATTAAACTCATCTTCTATGATTTTAACACCCTCATCAAAGAGGCTCATATCCCCTTGAAATTTATTTACGATTACGCCTATGACATTTTTGCGAAGCTCTTTAGGCAGGAGATGATAGACTCCGTAGATGGATGCAAAAACACCGCCTCTTTGAATATCTGCAACAAGAACTATTTTACTCTTAAACTCTTTTGCCACATAGATATTGGAGAGATCTTTATCCATTAAGTTAAGCTCTACAGGGCTTCCCGCACCCTCTGCTACAATGCACTCAAACTCTTTTTGAAGATTTTTAAAGGCACGTTTTACGATGGGCTTGAGCTTTTTCATATTGCGGTAGTACTCCCAGACATCGGTATCACCTATACTCTTGCCATCGATTATCATATGAGCGCGTGATGCCCCGCCGGATTTGAGCAGAATCGGGTTGAAGTCTGTTTGGGTTTTGAGCCCTATCGCTTCAGCGGCAAATGCCTGAGGAATTGCTATCTCTCCACTCTCTTTATCTGTTACAACAGAGTTGTTTGAGACATTTTGTGCCTTAAAAGGGGCCACTTTAATGCCACGTTTATGGAGCAGATAGGTGATTGCAAAGGCGAGTGTAGATTTACCTGCATCACTACTTGTTCCAAAGATACTAAGCGATTTCACGCAGAGCCTCTTGGAGTTTTTGGTGTGAGAGGCTATCTTTTACTGCAAAACGCAACCAGTTCTCATCGAGATAGTCAAAGCTTTCACAACTTCGCACAAGAATTCTATTTTTCAAAAGATTATTAAAAATATCTTTGTCTTTTAAAGCTTTTGTGAGTATAAAATTAGTATCACTCTCAACTATCTCTTCAAAAAGCTGCGACTCTTCTAGGATTGATAGAAGTTCGGCTTTTTGTTTTTTATGTAACTTGAGCGACTCGCTATAAAACTCTTCATCTAAGAGTCTCTCTTGGAGGAACTCTGCATCGAGTGAAGAGATATTCCAAGGAGGCGTTTGCAGTTTTGCTATATTTTTTTTGGAGCTAAAGATAGCTCCGACTCTAACACCTGCACAAGAGTAGAACTTAGAGAGAGATTGGATTATATAGAGCTTTTTATAGATATCTATATACTTCTTGCACGATTTGAGCTCTTCAAACTCCAAAAAACTCTCATCAATGATAATGGTACACTTCTTCTTCATCCACTCAAGGAGAAGCTCTTCAAGTTCGTAGTATGTCCCCTCGGGAGTTGAAGGGTTAACAAAGACAACGATAGAGCCTTTTTTTACTTCATCCTCTAAAGAGGTGATTCTGTTGATTTTGTAGATATCTTTTTTACTCTCTAGGGCTGCTTTTTCATACTCACCATAGAGTGGAGCATAGAGAGTGATGCTCTTTGCTTTGAGTGATGCAATAAGTGCATAGATAGCCGAAGTTGCACCATTGTAGAGTGCAATTTGAGACTTTTTAATTGCGTAACGGCTGCTAATGGCATCTTTTAGCTCAGGGTAGTCGCTGTTTGCGTATCTGCTGATGGACTCTTTTGTAAAGTTACAGGCATACTCTGGTTGGTAGAGGTTGATGTTGGATGAGAAGTCAATAATCTCCTCTGGTTTACACCCTGCTACTTTTGCATATTTGTAGATATTGGCACCATGGAGCATCATAGATCGACTCCATCCCAAAACTCATCATAGTCAAGATTTGTCATTGCATTTTCATCTTCTATATTTTTTTCTAAAAGTTTTTTTTGCTCATTTACAAAGAACTCCTCAAGTGCGAGGTTTATAATTTCACTGGCATCTTTTTTAAGAATCTGACTAAAGGCTTCTAGGTTTTCAAAGTTATCTTGTGTTAGTTTTATTTCCATAGAGTAATTTTAGCTAAATATATCTAATAAGCTCATTTGCCTTTTTCGTATTTTTATAGTTATCTATGCGAAGAAGTCCGTAGAACTTGGCTGCAACTACTCTGCTTTGTTGAATCTCTTGGAGTGTGAACCTCTTTTTAGAGCATTGATTATAAGTTCGTAAAAAGAGTCTGTTATAGCTTGGTTTGTTAGTTTTGTTAAAGTCTAAAAGTGCCACAGCGATATCAAAGGCAAAGCTCCCACACCCTCCATCTATAAAATCAAATATACCGATTTTACTCTCTGAAAAGATTGTGTTGTCTCTAAATATATCACCATGGATAAAGCCGTCACATGGAGGATTGTAGCCTTTTAGCATCTCTAGCTTTTTGTAGTGAGCAAAAAAGGAGCGTTTTGTATCATTTAAGATACCCTCTATGGGGTAGCTCCCTACAAAAGAGGGGCGCTCTTTGATGTAAAGAGATCTCTGGTGTAGTTTTGCCATAAATCTTGCAAGGAGCTGTATATGGTGGTAGCTGATTGTTTTAGGGCTGGAGCCTTTGAGCCTTTTGTAGAGATACCACCCCTCTTTAGAGTCTATAAGATAGGGAACATTAAGGGTGCTAGAGAGCTGATGGAGCAGGGCACTATCATGAGCAACTCTTTGTTGGATATCTCTCTCATAACGCTTTAAGATATAGCTTCTCTCATCTGTAGAGGCTATGTAGGTAGTATCTATAACACCATCTTTTGTAGCTGTTAGTTTGGTAAAGTTATAGTTATCAAAGAGGGCTTTGAGCTCTTTGAGTGTGATGGGACTCTTCACACCCATTTACGGTTTTATCTCACACACAGACATTATCTTATCCCACTCCAGATCAAAATGTTTTTTGACATACTCTTTTGTATGGGGGACTTGACACTTGGAGCAGTCTTGATGAATCTTTGCTCCATAAACACCAACCCGCCCATCTTTGGAGTCAATGGAACAGTAGCTATACTGCGTTTTTCCATCGAGCTCTTTTATTCCACTGTCGCTATAGCGAAAGTTTGGGCATGAACAGAGGTAGCAGTTAAGAGACTCCATATCGTGGCACTTTTTATTTTTTGCATACAGAGGGCAGAAATCTATCTCTTTTTCTTTCATATTTTCAAAATCAAAATACTCTATAATAGCCTCTTTATCAAAGCCTTTTTTTAAAAGTTTTTCAACGATTTTCTTATGTTTTTGTCCATGTTTTAAAACCCACTCACTATAGCCCATATCTTCTCTTTTTTTCGCAATTATAGTATAATTTTACCATGAAAATGCCTCGTGGATTTGGAAAAAACTACTTTAGTTTAAGTGCAATTACCGCTACTGTTAACAGTGTGACTCTGCATCAAACATCTACGCGTGTGCAAAAATTTCACACTTTTGGCTCTTTTGAGAGTGAAGATGAAGTGCTTGAGGAAGAGTTAGAAGAGCTTGAGAGTAGTTGCCCACAACAGCTCTCATCTAAGGCGTGTCACTGTAACTGCTACTTTTTAGGCAGAACAAAAAAGATTCTTCGACTCCTCCACGCTCCAAAACAGCAACTCTGCTTCTATGAAATTCTTAATACAGATATTTCACCTCCTTGATATTGCTGTATAATAACAAATAGAGAAATAATAAATAAAAAGGATGATTTTTAATGAATAGAAAAATTACATTAGCAGTAACAGCACTACTTTTTACTCAGACACTTTGGGGTGAAGATTTAGCCTCTATGTTTAAGAGTGCGAAGGTAAGTGGTGAGCTGCGCTCTATCTATATGCAGATAGATGAGGATAATGCAGCAGATAGTTATGCAACTGCTGTTGGAGGTATGTTAAAGTATGAACTGGCTCCATATCAGGGTTTAAGCGCTGCAGTAGCCCTTAGAACGACAGATAATATCTCTGGATTAAGTGGTGAAGGTGATGAGTATAACAGTGAGCTCAGCGGAGAGGATAAGTACTATTATCAACTTAGTGAGGCTTATGTAAGTTACAAGTATAAGCAGCTCTTAGTAGTCTTTGGACGTCAAAGTATCGATACTCCTCTTGCTGATAGTGATGATATTCGTATGATTCCAAACAGTTTTGAGGCTTATACAGCCACATACTCAAGTGATACCCTAAGTATTACTGCAGGACATTTTGATAGATGGCAGGGTGTAGATGCAGGTTTGGAGAGTGGTTGGAGTAGTACAGGTGAGTATGGCGCTACCTATACAGGTTTAACGTATGAGGGTGGTATCTTTAAGGTAAATGGCTGGTATTACAACTTTTCAAATCCTAGAGAGAGTGAAGTGGCAGATGGTGCAGATACAAATGCTAATGATACATATTATACAGATGTAGAGCTGGGCATAGAGGACCAAGGTGTAAAATTAACAATGGCACTTCAGTACCTCAAACAGGTTGAAGATGATAAGAGTGGGGTTGAGGCTGAAATTTATGGAGCATCAACAACACTTGAAGCGGGTGATTTTGAATTAGGACTGAGTTATGATGAGTCTGCAAAAAAAGCAAATAAACATAGCTTTAGTGGTTATGGCGGAGGAACACTCTTTGCCGGAATGGATGTAATGATTCTAGATGAGATTACTGAAGATAGAAAAGCAAGCTCATGGGTTGCCTCTCTAAGTTATCAGTTAAAAGATTTGAACCTATTTTATGCCTATGGTGATTTTAAGGGTGATGCAAACTCTGCAGGTGAAGAGGCTCATATTATAGAGCACAATGCAGGTTTTGAGTATGAAAGTGGAGAGTTTTCTCTTATGGGTATCTATGTACTTAATGAGAATAAAGAGGACTCTAGTAGCAGTGAATTTAACAATAACAACTTTAGAGCTGTTATGGCTTACAAGTTTTAATCTAAGGAGATAGAGATGCATATAGAAGCAGGTGTAGTAGATGGAGCTAAGATGTTACTTAGCTATGGGACAGCAACAGCTGTATTTGGAGCAACTGCAAAAGTTGCATGGGATAATATAAAAGAGAATGGATTAATCTCACTTATTTTAAAGAGTATTATAGCAACAGCGATAGTATTTTCATGTTTTGAGATACTGCCTCACTACCCAATAGGGGTGAGTGAAGTTCACCTGATTTTAGGTACAACAATCTTCTTGGTATTTGGTTTGGCACCTGCAGCGATTGGCTTGACACTTGGGCTTTTAGTTCAGGGACTTTTCTTTGCACCATTTGATCTTCCACAGTATGGTATTAATGTGACAACACTTCTTGCAAGTATGTTTGCCCTTAACTTTGCAGCGAAGAAAATTATTCCAGAGGGTGTGGCGTACAAAGACATCAGCTACTCACAACTTTTAAAACTCTCAGTAATCTGGGAAGGAAGCATCGTTTCTTGGGTGGCTTTTTGGGCATTTTATGGACAAGGTTTTGGTGCAGAGAATATTCAAAATGTACTCAGTTTTGGTAGTGCATATATGGGTGTAGTTATTATTGAACCACTTGTAGATATGGCAGTACTTGCAGCTGTAAAAACATACACAAAAACAAAAGAGTGTGCATATCTTTTCGATAAACAACTCTGTCGAGTGTGATTAATATAAAAATTTAAATTTCAATCCTTTTTAACATTAATATTACTATAATGAATAAAAAGGATTGGATTTGCAATACTTTGAACTTATATGCACGGCATACTTAAAAGAGGATATCGCGTTTCAAAATAGTTTTGATGCTATATCTAAATATGTGAGCTTCTCTATGGCTCAAACCCCACGACTTCAAGAGCTTCACAATCAAGAGAGACGATTTAAATACTACACTTTTGGTAGTTTTTTCCCAGTAGAAAAAGAGAAAATTTATAAAAAAGGAACTCTTTATAAGTTTACACTTTGCTCTTTGGATGAGAACTTTATAGATACCCTTGCACAAGCACTGACACAAAACAGTAACAATCCCCATTTTTTAGTTGTAGAGGTACAAAAACGAAAAATAAAAGAGTTCTTTATAAGTGAGCTCTACTCTGTGACACCAGTTGTTGTGAGCAGTGAGCGAGGGCTCTTTTGGACACTCGATAGAGATGGTGACATAATAAAACTCCAACGCCTTTTACACGACAACTTAGAGAAAAAGTACAATGATTTCTACGGAGAAAAACTCCAACCCCTACAAAACTTCATACAACTGCTTGAGATAAAAAACCAAAAACCCCAAAAGATCTGGACAAAAAAAGGAGATAAAGAGTTTTTCTTTTTAGGAAATAAATTTAAAATCATTCCAAATGAAGATGAGGTCTCTCAGAAGTTGGCATTTTTGGCTTTGAGTTGTGGGCTTGGGGAGAAGAATAGCTTTAGTGGTGGGTTTTGCGTGGCAAAGGGGATGAGATGAAGCAACAAAAATTTGATTTTAATGATATGGAAAAAGGAGAAAAACAGATAAATTTACATTTGGATTTTTCAAAATATGTCGGTGATCCTTTTGTAGAGATTGGACGGCTTGGACTTATAGAGTTTTGTGGTAAGGATACATTTAATGATTTTGAAGAGTTTAAAAAGTATATAGATAAACTTTTTAATATATATACTTTTAAAACAAGTGGGAGAATTGGGCAGATTTTTTCTTCAAATTCGAAGTTTACTCATAACTCAACTGGTAAAGATTTAAATGAAAGATTGCGACAAGCATTGGAATATTATGATAGTATGATACAAGAATCTTTTGATTGTTATTGCATATCTTGTGGTAAAAAAGATAATCTATGTAACGTGAGTAAAACTATTTTTCCATTAACTTCTGGAAATAGCAATACAAACTTTACATCTTTTTTTTCAAATAAATTTTTAATGTGTAAAGAGTGTATGAGTTCTCTTTTCTTTACACCTGTAAATATGCAAAAAGTTGCAGGACGAATGGCTTTTATGATAAGTAATAATCAAGAGATAAATGAGTTTTGGAGTGAAGAGACAGTTTCTGAATTTAACTCAAATGTTGTAAAGAATGTAGACTCTTTGGTAGATTCCAAGATCAATATTTTTGAAAACTTTATCTATAAAGTGATTGAAGAGTTACAAGAAGAGGAGCTCTTTGGAGATATGACATTTTATTTATTATCTAATGTTGATAAAGGCAGTGAAATAGAGCTCATCCATATTTATGAGAATCAAATAAGATTTATCAACAAAGTTGCTCCAAAGTTTTTTCAAAGCAACCTTCCTACTAAACAAAAAGATGAATGGAATTATCTTATTTTCAAATACTCTGCCCAAGATAGTAGTGGAAAATATAGAACAAGAAAAGAGAGTGTGTATGGTAAAAATAAAACTATAAAGTTTAACAATGAAGTTATAGAACAAAAAAACTACAAAGCTACAATACGGTACTTCAATCCGTTAATAAGTAGTTTTATACAGGGTAAATCTATTTTGAGGTTTTTTAAAAAAGAAAAAGTCAGTTGGCTTTTGACAACAATCTATCTAAAGGAGATACAAAATATGAGAGAAGAAAGACTTCAAGTTTTAAAAAAAGTAGCTGATGGTTTGCAGTTGCTCAATAGTGGTGATAAAGATTTTATCAAAAGAGTTGTTTTTCCTATAGAACAAACAAAATCACAAAGTGAGCTTAGAACGAAGCTTAGAGAACTTATGAGAAAGGTTTTAGCAAAAGACAACACCAAAACACTTTTTACAGCAGATGAGATGGTTTTGCAGATACTACCAAATGGTGAGAGTTGGCAAGAGACAAAAGATATACTTTTGATCGCCTTGTATGAGAAACTATCTTTTGATGAAGAGATAGAACAAGAGCTTGAAAAACTAACACAAGGAGAAGATAATGAGTAAGTTTCAAACAAAAATAGGTGAAGAGAAAATCAAAAACTACTTTGTACATAGTGCAGTCTTAATAGATGTAGATGGTGCAAGTTTGAATAACTGGGGCAGTGATGCTACAAATACTCAAGGTATGGATAATACAAGTGCCGTAAAAAAAGTCTTTAAAAATGGGCGAATGTATGCCGTTGTAGCTGGACAAGCTTGGAGATATTGGTGGAGAGAGACTTTGGGATTAAATGGCTGGCGTTTAAGTCCTATTACAAGAGATAAAAAGGTGGCATTTCCTGAGGCAAATCCACTCATATATGCTGATGATGATATCTTTGGGTATATGAGAGCAAGTAAAGATGAAGTCAAAGATGAAAATGGAGAGGTTATTACTGATAAAAAAGGCAATCCTAAAAAAGTTGATGTAACAGTTACAAGAGTAAGTCCTCTTAAAAACTCTATCTTAACTTCAGTAGCACCTATAGATAGAAGAACACTCAATGAGTTCTCTACTATGGCAAGACAAGATGGTGATGCTGTGCCTTATGAGAAGCAGTCATACTCAGCGGTACTCAAAGGGATGTTTTCTTTGGATTTGGATCAAGTAGGAACTTTTACAAATGTAAATCGCTCAGGATTTAAAAATGTTACAGATATAACATATAAGCAGATATTGGATAATGATGGAGAAGAAGTTGATGACTTGATAAACCCAAATATAAAAAGAGCAAGACTTCCAAAAGAAAAGAGACTCCAAAGAGCAAAAGATACTATTTTGGCCCTTAAAACTATAGCAGGTGGAGCAAAAAGAACAACAAATTATGCAAGTGTAAAGCCTGATTTTATTGTACTTGCTGTTTTAAAAGGTGGAAACAATATCTTTGATAATATTGCTGTAGAAGAAGATGGCAGATCTACTCTATCTTTGAAAGCGTTAGAAGAGGCTATCAAAGATAATAAAGAATACTTTAGAAGCGATGTTTACATAGGTAAAGCAACAGGTTTTATGGATGATGTTGTTATCAAAGAAAAAGATATTGATGGTATTGCCATAAAAGTTGGTTCAGTTAATGAGATGATAGATAAGTTTAGTAAAGTTTTAGATACGGTTGTGTTATGAAACTCTATAGAGTACTTATAAGAGCTAAAACGGCAAGTTTTAGGTACCCAAATTTTATAAGTTCAAATCAACTAAGTCTCAAAGCTGTACCCTATACTACTATAGCAGGACTTGTGGCAAGTGCAACAGGAGATGAAAGTTTAATTGATTTTAAATTTTCTTATATCTTTAGGTATCAAGCCTCTTATGTTGATATGGAAACTACCTATAGATTTAAACAAGAAAAAAACAGTGTAAGCAATACCAACGAAAAGCCTCCTGCTCAATATAGAAGAGAGATACTATATGATTGTTATCTAACACTCTATTTGGATAATAAAGCTATAGCAGAAGCTTTTAAATCTCCTATTTTTCAACTTCTTTTAGGAAGAAGTGGTGATTTGGCAAGAGTTATAAATGCAAGTGAGGTTGAAGTTCTCAAATCAAACAAAACTCTTTTAAATGGAACAGTCGTCCCTTTTAATGAATATAAAAGTATGGGTGAAATTTATGCTATGCCTAAATATTTTGACTATAGCAATCTTGTAAGAGAACCAAGAGAGGTACAACCTTTTTTGATAAATGATGGACTAGGAAGTTTTATATATAATCCTCAAAATGTAAAAGAGGAGTTTAACTTACATAATTGGAAATTTAAAAAAATAAAAAATGAGATAGAAGCAGATTCTTTTTTTGATGAAGAACTCAATACACCTATTCTTTTGAGAAAATTATGTTAGCAAAATCAGATGGTTTAAGCTTAGAAAAACATACTCAAGATTTATTAGATGTTTTTTTATCATTTCGAAATGTATTCCCTGCTTTGGAAAAACTTTTTAAAAATAAGGAATTTTGGGATTATTTGAAAACAGCTATTATTTTTCATGACACTGGAAAAGCAACTAAGGGTTTTCAAAACTATATGAAAACAGGAGAAAGGTATAGATTTCGTCATGAGATATTGAGCGCTATATTGGCTAAGAACTATACAGATAATGAACTTATCATCAATGCCATTTTAGCACATCACAAAAACTATGAAAAACTTAAAGAGTTACTAAATGAGTATGAAAATAATAAAAAGTACAATCAAGATAGATGGATAGAAAAAGAGCTTGAAGAGTTATATTTTGAATGGATAAGTGATTTTTTACAAAATTATCATATAGAGCTAAAAGAGTACAACTTTTATAAATTGGATAGTTTTATCAAAAAGTGGACTTCAAAAAGACAAAAAAGAAAAATCTCTGAACTTGAAAAATTTCAAAATATATTCCTCTCAGCCTCTCTTTCAATCTGCGATCACAATGCTTCAGCAGGTATAAAAGAGATACCTATCATCCAAGAAAAAAATTTTAGTTTTTTAGATAATACTTCTTATAAACCTTATACACATCAAGAACTTTCTTGGCAAACTAATAATAATGCCTTACTTATAGCTCCAACGGGGCAAGGAAAAACAGAGAGTAGTTTAGGATGGCTAAGAAATCAGCTCAAATATAGACAGGGAAGAACTTTTTATATACTCCCTTTTACAGCTTCTATTAATGCTATGACTAAAAGAGTTTCGAGTAAAAAAGATGGATTTGGAGATGAAAATCTAGTTGGATTACTTCATGGAAAAGCAAAGTTTTTTATAGATGAGTATTATGGGAAAAAGGATGGACAGAGCATAAAAGATTTGATAGATATAAACAAAAAGATTGTTAAACCTTTTAAAGTTGTAACACCATTTCAGATACTTAAATGGGCGTTTGGAGTAAAAGGATTTGAAAAGGGACTAACTGAACTTGCTGGGAGTTACCTGATATTTGATGAAATCCACATCTATGATAAAGAACTTTTTAGACGGTTGTTGTTTTTCATAGAATGGCTTATAGAAAAGCTTGATGTAAAAGTTTTTATCATGACTGCTACCATGCCTACATTTATGCAGGAGCATATTAAAAGTGTATTGAATATACAACAAGCAATAAGAGCAGATAAAAAAAGACTAGATGAGATAAAAAGACATAAAGTTAATCTTCTTGATTCAGGTATAGATGAGCAGATAGATTTTATCCAACAAAATATTACTAATGGTAAAACTGTTTTGATAGTTTGTAATACTGTTGCAAAAGCTCAAGAGATATATAAAAATATCATCTGTGATGATAAAACACTTCTTCATAGTGGATTTAATGGTAGAGATAGAACAGATAAAGAAAAAAGAGTTCAGTCAAAATATAAGCCACAACTTTTAGTAGGAACTCAAGCTATTGAGGTTAGCCTTGATATTGATTATGATCTAATAGTAACCGAACCAGCTCCTTTAGATGCTTTACTTCAAAGATTTGGCAGGGTTTATAGAAGACAAGGAAGAGAACTAAAAGAGAGTGATGGAGCTAACTGTTTTGTCACTACAAAGATCGAAAAAGTGCATAAATTGATATATGATGAAGTAGTTATAAAAAATACTTTAAAAGCTTTAAAAACTATAGAAAATAAAATCATACATGAAGAAAATATTCAACAATTACTTGATGAGATTTATGAACCTTTTGCTTTAGATGAGGATGGATTAAGAGCAAATTTTAGAAGCTTGTTAGATAGTTTGTACCCATATAATGTGTATGAAGAGAGTGAAGAAGAGTTTTTCAAACAGTTTGATGGTATAGAAGTGTTACCTATTGAGTTGAAAGATACATTTGGAAAATTTATTAACAATCGGCAATACTTGGAAGCTGAAAAGCTTTTAGTTTCTCTTAGTAAAAGTAAGTTTGCAAAAAATAAACAAGATGGAAATATAGAATTTTTTGAACCAAATAATTATGGCAAAATGATTCCGATAATAAATTTAAAATACTCTCATGAGCTTGGTTTATTGCAAGAAGTTGTAGAAGATAAAAAAAGTTTTTTATAATTTGACAACTATATCAAAAAAGTATATACTTAAACTATAAACTTAAAAAGGATGACAGATGACAGTAACGGCAAAAGATTTGCGTTTTAATATCTCTATGTTGTTTGATGCACTTTCAAAAGGGGAAGATATCACCATTACATATCGTGGAAAAGCAAAGGCTAAGCTCATTGCTACAAACGATACACCAAAAGAGCCAAAAGAGGACATTACTTTTGGTATGTGGCAAGACAAAGAAGAAGATGTTGATGCAATGGTAAGAGGACTTCGTAAAGGAAGAAGTTTTGATATATGATTATCTCGTAGATACAGATGTGTTTATATGGTACTTAAGAGGAAATGAAAGAGCAAGAGAACTTTTTCACTCTATAAACTTTTGCATCTCAAGTGTGACCTACATGGAACTCATACAAGGTATGAGAAACAAGCAGGAGTTACAACTTTTACAAAAGATGATAAAGTCGTGGGGAATCAAAGTGATCTACATTAATGAGGAGATATCTGCCAAAGCACTCTTTTACATGGAGGAGTATTTTTTAAGTCATACGATGGAGTTGGCAGACTCACTAATAGGTTCAACTTGCACAAAGTATGGACTTAAACTCATCACTGCAAATGATAAACACTACAAGGTACTCAAAGATTTAGATATGGAGATATTTCGCCCTTGATAACAGGTACCCTTATAAACTACTATTTTCACTGTAAAACACAATGCTGGCTCCACGCAAACCGTATAAACTTAGAAGACAACTCTGAAGATGTACGCATAGGTAAAGTATTGCATGAAATCAATGAAGAAAAGGGAAAGCATACTGAGATTAGCATTGATAACATCAAGATAGACAAGCTTACCCGAGACTATTTAGTTGAGGTGAAAAAGAGTGATAGTGATGTAGAAGCTGTGAAGTGGCAGGTGTTACTCTACCTCTATAAACTTAAGCAAAAAGGGGTAGAGAAAAAGGGAAAAGTTGAGTTTATAGAGAAAAACAGACAGAGTAAAAAGGTACAAATTATAGAGCTAGATGAACAAAATGAAGCAGAGCTTTTAGAAGTTTTAGAGGCTATTGAGAAGCTTATAAACTTACCAAAACCACCAGAGGCTCAGTTTAAGAAACATTGTAAAAAGTGTGCGTATTATGAGTACTGTTTTATATAGGAGTTATAATGGCAAAAGAACATACACGCTATATTTTTAGTATGGGAGAGTTAAAGAGAAAAGATAACTCCATAGTGTTTAAAAATGAAAAAGGGAGTTTCTATCTTCCCATAGAAGATACCCGTGAGATCTACTGTATGAATGAGGTGAGTTTAAATACAAAGTTTTTAGACTTTATCTCAAAAGCCGGTATTACGCTACACTTTTTTAACTATCATGGGAACTACAGCGGTACATACTATCCAAAAGAGTCTTTGGTGAGTGGTGATTTGACTGTCAAACAGAGTTTTGCCTATATGGAGCATCGACTCACCATAGCAAAAGCGATAGTCCAAGCTATAGCAAGTAATATTCATGAACTACTTTATCATTACTATCGCCATGGTAAAAAAGAGCTCAAACCCT
>Ga0256843_1000617_pt1 | contig 30033 bp, 37 predicted proteins | sample AlvinellametaG_FD_191572 | JGI IMG/M metagenome (GOLD analysis project Ga0256843, IMG submission 191572) | Pompeii worm associated microbial communities from hydrothermal vent at the East Pacific Rise, Pacific Ocean - Alvinella | ecosystem: Host-associated > Annelida > Integument > Unclassified ...
ATTAACACTTTTATATAAGAATTTATTAGCTTGAATAGCATAAACACCTTGTATTTTAAAATTCTCTAATAATATTTCATTATGTGAATATTTTTTATCTTTTGCTTCTTTTCCTAATTCATCTTTTATAAATTTTATATACATTTTATTTTCTGTTAGTTTTTCAATATGTTTAATATAAGTTTTTCTTATATTACTAATATCCTTCTTTTTTAATGATTGTATAATATCAACAATTTCAACAGCCTCTTTTGATTTAAGTTCTGTTAAAGGAACATCTGTAATCTTAGATATTTCTTCAAACACTTTCTTCATAACACCTGAGTACCAAAAATCAAAAGACTTTTTATCTTGAAATAATGCTGTACTACTCAACCATCTCAAGCCATTTTCATCAACCTGAGTAAAAATATCAAAGTCTTCTACCATTATAGCAGTACCTTTTAGTTCTACAACTAAATCAGGTTTACCTGTAATATTTTTAATTATAGAAGATAAATTTTTAGTGAAAGTACTAACTGATGTTTTTTTGTTCTGAATTTTAACTAAGTTATCTAGGTATTCTAGTGAAGTGGCGTGGTATGAAGTGATTATTTTAGGTGTATATCCTAAATTTTTTAATGTTTTATCTGATAAAGGTATGTAACCTAAACCAATAAAAGTAGGGTTATCAATCTTTAAAATTGCTTTTTCTAAGATGAACTCTTTAAATGTTTTTATCTGATTCATTATGTAATCCTGATTAGAATGTAATATGTAATATATTCTTTTTATATTATTTATTTTTAGAGTTTTTATATTATAGGAGTTTTTATTTTCAAAATTTAAAAATAGTGTAGAGAGTGTAGAGAGTGTAGATAGGGCTTGGAAAATTAATATATTTCCCAAGCAATGGATTTACTTAAACAATGAGTTTTAATTTCAGCATCCCAATCACCTTTTTTGATAAAGGTTTTAGTATTTCTTCTATCCATTCTATGTGCTTTGTTTTGAGCATATTTTCTAGCTTTTGTAGTCCAAAAACCAAAAATATTCCAATATTTTTTAGGTAATGGCTTACCATATAAAAATATTGTTTCTTTAATTGATGGTTTATATACTCTTTCAGTTATGTAAGTATCTTCTTCATCCCAATCAAGATATATAGTATCAATTTTTGATAAAGGTTTTATTAAACCAATTATTATTTCTTTTGTGTAAATATCAAAATAATTATTATTGTATTTAAAAGCAATTTTTGTTTTACCCTCAAAAAAACCTTGTGGTGGTACACAAAAATCTTCGCCTAAAATTTCAATATAATTATAATCATCAACATTAATAACATACACATCAACATAAAGTTCTTTTTTTCTTAAAATTTTTCTTGGTGTAATTACTACATCACCCTCAATTTTTGTAGGTGTGTTTTTTGGAATAGTGTTTCTATACCCAATACCTGAGTGTCTAATATGCCATTTTGCTTTATCTTTTAAAGTGTGTTTTCTTGATTGTTTTTTTCTTTTACAATCTTTATGATAACCACCAACATTTTCTTTCCAAGTTCCATTCATTTTGAACCTCAATAACCATAAATTTAAAGTATTTCTACTTTAGAGGTTATTTAGTGTCCTGTAAAACCTTTTATTGTTTTCATAAAACTATCCTTAGAATATTTTATGATGTTATTGAGAACAAACAATTTTAAACTTCATAAACTGTTTGTAGCATTATACCTCTAATAACATCTAACCTACCGACTCTCACGGTCAATCTTCATTCAGTTGGTCTATTTCTGAGAGGTTTATATGGTATTATTTACCAATCTTCAAAATTATACTCTATTGTTTCTTCATCTTTACTTAAATCTAAAACATTTTTATATTTTTTATATAAAGATTTATGAATAAAAAGATTTTCAGTCATATCAAATGTTTTATCACAAACAGAAGCATTTAATCCTTTTGAATATATACTAATAAAATCATCAGGTGCTTGTAACTCACTAGTGAATATTTTATACCCATTTAATGACATATTTCTACACCATTCCCAATAATCAGTGTGATTAAATGTATTACCATATTCTTTTGTTCCTTTATAAGGTATATCACAATAAATAATACAATTATCTTTATATTTTTCATACATAAATTCATTATATGAAACACTATTAAATTCTATATCTTTTAATTTAGGTTTTTGTTTAATGAAGTTATTAAACTTTTCTTTTATATAATTTCTCTCTTTTGAATTTTCTTTCTTAGGTTTAGTTTTACCAGCATACCCAAAATCATAGAAGCCACCTCTAAAAGAGGCAAGAACACCCACATATCCAATTTTTGCTAAATCACACTCATATTTATTATCTTTAAGGTGCTTTCTATACTCTTTTCTAAAAAAATCATATTCTTCTTTTGTTATAAAATTATATTGTATTAAATCTTCTCTATTATTTTGTGTTTGTTTAAGAAATTCAATCAAATAAACATTATAATCATTCCCTATCTTTTTATTGAAGTGAATAATATCATCAACTTTATCTATCATATTACAACCACCAACAAATGGTTCTATATAAACTTCTTCATCTTCTTTAAATAATTTTATTATATTCAATAAATCTTTAGCAATTCTTGTTTTAGAACCAATATATACCATATATCAACCTTATATTATCTTAGAAATATTACTTATTTTAATACTTTTAAGATGATATAAAAATCATCTTATTTTAGGTACTTTGGTATCCCTTTCCCCTGACTATGCTTCTTGACCTTTGTGTGAAAGGCGATACAATTATGTGACTACTCGTTCTTTTGGAACTACTTTAATAAAATAATACTCACACATATTATTTCTAAAGTCCTTTTCAGGGTCACTAAGTCATTTTTATCACTTGGTTTATTTTTACTTCCTAATGACTGTTTAATTAAGAAGTATATAATTAATAAAAATTATATAATGCCTTATCTCCATAAGGACTTGTTTTGAGGTTTTGGCTATTAAATCCAAAATGAGTAACCTCTAATGTTTGTTTTGATGTAGTAAATAGGAATTGAACCTATGACCTTCCCTCTCGAAACAAAGGATATTCTACCACTGAACTATTACTACATATAATACTCTAAAAAGATATAATAACAGGCTATGCTCCTGCCCAACTCTACCACAAAGAAGTCCTAAGTATTTCTGAGTACTTACACTGAATCTCTTACAGTCGTGGTATTTCCTCAGACTTTATTATATCTTTTATAAAAAATTATATTTAAAATGGAACCGATGATAGGACTTGAACCTACAATCTTTGGATTTGCAATCCAGTGCTTTAACCATTTAGCTACATCGGCATAAAATAGTTGAGGTTACAAAACCTCAACCCAATCTTCAGCTAACATATCTGATTGAGATGCTAACCAAGGTACAACTGTATTATCTACTGTTTTCATATCAATATGAGGTTGATAAGTTATTTCTGTACCATCTTCATAGATACCTAAAAGAGGTGGTCTATTTACTTTGAATGTGCTACCTTGAACCAAAAAGATAAACATACCTTTTCCATTCCATCCTGCTCTTGCCATTTTCTTGCCATTTTTTAAACAGACAAGACAATCTCCAAAATCCATTTGTTTCATTATTTTCCTTTTGGTTTTCTTCTTTTTTCTATATCAGAATTATACATAATTGAAACAGGTATAACAACACCTATTATACTAAATAATAATACTGCTCCTATCCAATAAGTAAATATCAATCCAAAACCAACAAATAATATTAGTTTAGCAAATTCTTTATCAAATTTATCTTTTTTAAGTAATCTACTAATAATAAAATTTGCTATTAAATATAAAAGCATATTTACTACTAATGATAAAATGTATATCATATATCTCCTTTACTATGTATATGTAAAATTATATCTAAAAAGAACTTAATTTTTTATTAAAGCATTATGATATTTTTCATAAAATTTATCAGATACTTTATCTTTTCTATGCTCATAAAAATCTTTAGAAAATGAAACCAACCATAAACCACCACCATAAATTAGAAAAGGTTTATAATAATCAATATTGTGTTCTTTAAAATATAAAGAAATCAAATTATCAACACTATACCATAAATCAGAACCATCTGATGATAAATCATCTTTATATATTGTTGTTATACCCCAAATAGCTGATATAATATCAACATTTGTTATTAAAGGATAACTATTTATCTTTTCAATTTCAAACAATAATTCATCATTAGTTGCTTTTTTATATGTTACACAAGTTCCTTTTACTTTATTACTTTTTAAGTCTAATTTGTAATGTTTTGATGTACTAAATGCTTCTGTTTTTGTTACTCTCGAAATAGTATCAAAAATTATATTACCATTAAAATCATTACAAAATTTAATTAAATCACCACTTTTTATATTCATAATAAGCCTTTTTATTTTGATATGTAAAATTGTAGCATATTAATCTTAAAGTAAAATAAAAATGTTTATTGTAAGTTATGTAAGTTATGTAAGTTATGTAAGTTTTATTACTATTTATATTAAACAAGGGAATAATGCCTCTACCGATTGGGCTATATGAGCATATTTTTGGGGTGTGATTTGGGGATTGAACCCAAATACTTGGTTTCACAGACCAAGACTCTAACCAATTGAGATAATCACACCATATTTAAAATGGCAGGGTATGTAGGAATTGAACCCACAGCAAAGGATTTGGAATCCCTTATTTTACCATTAAACTAATACCCTATGGAGCGGGTAAACAGATTTGAACTGTCACCATTAGTTTGGAAGACTAAAGTGCTACCATTACACCATACCCGCGACAAGAGAGTTTTTGATTTGATGAACTCTAACACCAGTGGGTCTTTATAATGAACCAATTATAAAGTTTATGGATTACTTAAAACCTTTGGATAAACCAAATATAAAATTATATAATACATAATCTTATATCTAATTTATGGTGGTGTAGGTGGGAGTCGAACCCACAAGAGTGTTTAGCTCCGACAACTTAGCAGGTTGCTCTAATACCATTATAGGACTACACCTTTTGGTGGCAATTATAGGAATTGAACCTATCTATCCAAACTTATGAGATTTAGTTGTTCACCTTGAACAATTGCCATTCTAATAAAATTAATATTAATATCATCTTTTGACATTATAAATATGTTATTATATTGTTCTTCTAAGCATTTTAATTTTTCTTTCTGTTTCAATTTAACATAATCATTCTTAGGGTCTAAATAAATTCTGAAATCAACTAAGTAAAAATCAGGAAAATAATTATGACAAATACCATCTTTATCAAACCATTTCAATGGTTTTGGTCTTACCCACTTTATATTATATTTATCTAATATTTTTGCCAATTCAACTTCCCAGCTAGAATCTAATTTTACGATACTACCATCAATACATTTATATTCAACTGTTTTTTTACAAACTCTTTGATGATTAGATTGTAATGCTTTCTCTCTAATTAACATTTTTGTTTCTTCAGTATGTTTTTTGCCTGTATTTGATTTTCTAATTTTTTCTTTAGTAGCATCACTACAAACAATTTTAATACCATTTTCTTTTGCTTTTATATATTGATTTTTGTGTTTAAAAGTATTCTTCAAACTTTTATTTCTAGCACATAAATCTTTTCTATATTTTTCTAATTTTGGGTTTTCTTCACACCATCTTGTATGGTTAGCCATAAAACCTTTTTTCTCTAAAGAAATATCAAACTCTTTATTACAATATTTACATTTTTTTATATTCATATTAATACTTTTTTAAAAGTATTTATAATTTATGGTACCGCCGGCTGGACTCGAACCAGCATAAGCATAAGCCACGGTTTAGAAGACCGTTTGTCATCCAATTGACACACGACGGCTTGTTAATGGTCTATGTGGAGAATTTTGAAATCTCGACCCCTACTTCCCAAAAGTAGTACTCTGCCTCTGAGCTACACATAGATATTTATATAATGGTGGAGAGAAGAGGAATCGAACCCCCAAGTGTTACCTTGCCAACAGTTTTCAAGACTGCTTACGACCATTCGTAGTTCTCTCCATTTAATAAGGGAAAAACCCTTATTAAGGTATTATTTGATTAATTCATATAATGAATCATCATTAGTAGAACTTATAAGGCTTAAAATAGCTGACCCAATAAAGTCATAATTTTTAGCACTTTTAACTTCTTTACTTGCGTGTTTACCTTTTATATAAACAAAATAAGTATCATCTTCTTCTTGATATTTTCTAATTTCAAATTTCTTATATAAAACAATTTCATTACTATCAGTTTTTTCAAATTCTTTTACAAAATCTTTTTGAATTTTTTCTTTAAGACTTTTTTCAAAATCCCAATCAATTTCAACAAAAATAAATGTGTTTCCACCAGCTAAAATTTCACCTGTTGCTTCATCTCTATCATAATCTCTGAATTTTGAACCTACTTCTTCAATCTTAGATTTTAAAGCAAGTGCTTTCATTGTTTTGATATTAACTCTAACAGCCTTTGAATAGCCACCTTTTTTTGTTCTTACTGAAACATCTTTAGCACTTAAACCTAATTCTTTTTTAAGAATTTCTCTAATTGCTTTTGCTTCATCTTTACCTTCAGAAATAAATTCTTGAAATGTTTTCATTTTTAACCTCTTTTATAATTATTTATATTTCAGTTAAAATTATACTATGTTGAATGTTAAATATACCTTAAAAAGTATAGAAGTTTTAGAGGATAAGATACCTAACTAAAACACTTTTTAAGATTTTTAACTTCTTAAAAAGTCTTTTTAGGCTCTTTAAGAAGTTAAAGTCTTTGTCTTGATGGAGAGAGTAAACCCATCGGACTATATAGTCCACTATGTCTCGATAACATTGAGCTAGATAAGCTAGATAAATTAGATAATGACATTTCTCTCTCCTTTTTGTATGTATTTATATACAGTTATTTTTTATTTTTTTAATGGTTGCAGTGGGCTGGAATTGAACCAGCATATTCTTGGTTATGAGCCAAGCGAGTTACCAGTACTCTACCCTGCTATGTTTTTGGTGTTATAGATTAGAATTTGACCTAATATCTTCCGATTTTTCAAACGGCTGTACTAACTTTTATACTACTATAACATTTTTTAATGGTGGGCTAAGTAGGACTTGAACCTACACTCACTCCGTTATGAGCGGAGGGCATTAACCAATTATGCTATTAGCCCATTATTAATATAAACAGATTAAAGATAGAACCAAACACAAGAGTAATTTTGTTTTAATTCATAATAAGTAAAGTTTAATAGAAGTAACTCTTATTTTATGTTCTATCTTTAATCTGTTTATATAGTGTATTATATCTAAATAATACTTAATTTTTTCTTTTTTTAATGGCGGTCTTGACGAATTTTGAAATCGCGACTTTTTGGCTGACAACCAAACACTCTGCCTCTGAGTTACAAGACCATTTTTATATATAGTGTATTATATCTAAATAATACTTAATTTTTTGGTGCTGGTGAGAGGAATTGAACCCCTAGCCTACTGCTTACAAGGCAGTCGCTCTAGCCAATTGAGCTACACCAGCATAAGGTGGGCTGAGTTCAATTTATATACCGAGAATCTCGCCCAAGCCCTCGGTTTATATTATTAAATAATAAGTAAATTTCAATAAATTTTTATCAACTAGACTTTTACTAGAACTTATTTTTAATATGGAAATTCTGAAATTCCCAATGGTCTTCGGTTCCCGCTTACTATACACTAATTGTAATAGTTAGGTGGTGCTGATTACCAACTTTATCCTACCACTTTATTTTCAACAAAATAAAGAAAACTTTGTAAGAAGTCCATAAAGCAAAACTTCTTATTAAAATCTTCTTAATTTTCTATATTCTTCTATATATGGTATTATTTCTTCCTTATATTTTGAGTGATACATTTTATGATGGTTCGGGCAAAGAAAAATTAAATTTTCTACTCTATTATCATCGTGTATTTCATTAATATGATGAACTTCAATTATTTTCGTAAAACCACATACAACACATTGTTTTTTATGGTTTCTTTCAGCTACACTTCTATAATTCATTTTACCAGTATCTTCTAAATTATTTGCATTAGCTTGACCACCTTGTGAATTAGCACAACTTTTTGAACAGAAATATTTTTCTTTTTTAGGGAATTGTTTTTCTCTTTCATTAACTATAAATTCTTTAGAACAATTATAACACTTAACATTAAAATCTTTTAAAATTCCCAACTGTTCATTTAATACAATATTTCTAGCTTTTTTCAGATTATCTGTATCATTTCTTTTTGGATTGTTTTTACACCATCTTGAATGATTTGCTTTTTCACTACTTGTATTAAAATTAAATTCTTTTTCACAATGTTTACATTTCCACATAATAATCTCTTTAAGATTATTTATAAAAAATGGTGGAGCATACGAGAATCGCACTCGTCACAAAAACTTTGCAAAAGTTTTTCGTCCCTATTGACATAATGCCCCATTTAAAAAATTAATGGCTCCGGTGGAGGGATTTGAACCCCCATATTTATGATTAACAGTCACGCCTCGTGCCAATTGAGTACACCGGAATATGGTGTCTATTTTTCATTTTTTGATATGTAGGAAAAATTAGACTAAACTAACCTACTTTAAATGTACATTAAAGGATGTCCTAAAACAGCCTTATAATATACAAAATGGTCGGATACCTTGGATTTGAACCAAGCACCTTTCGGTTATCAGCCGAATGCTCTAACCTAATGAGCTAGTATCCGAAAAATGGTATTCCATAGGGGAATTGAACCCCTCTCTTCAGGTTGAAAACCTGATGACCTAACCAATAGTCGAATGGAACATTTTTAATGGTGGCTTCTGCTGGAATTGAACCAGCCACACTTAGATTTTCAGTCTAATGCTCTACCATCTGAGCTAAGAAGCCATTATTTTAATGGTGGGTGTGGTAGGATTTGAACCTACTCAACATAAAAGTGCTAGATTTACAGTCTAGTGTGGCTCTCCAACTCCACCGCACACCCATATTTGGGGAGATTTTTTAGTTTTTAGGTCACCATATATAATATCTATCTAAGATAGTAGCTACTAATATTATATACCCCAAGTCTTTAAAATCTCCTAAAAAAGACTAGTTTTAAATTTTCCTTAGAAAACTTAAAATTAATCTTGGTTGAGGTATCAGGACTCGAACCTGAAATACTTGAGTCAAAGTCAAGTGTGATGCCATTTCACTATACCTCATTAAATGGTGGGTTGTAGTGGGATTGAACCACTGACCTGTGAATTAAAAGTTCACTGCTCTTCCAACTGAGCTAACAACCCATTTTTATTCTTGCAATAATATCATTAACAAATGATATTTTCTCATATTTATCTAATTTTTGATAATCTGACCATTTAATTCTTATTAAAGAATAACCTTTATCCTCTAAAAATAATGTCCTTTTCTTATCACTTTCAATAATCCTTTTATCAAAATAATGCTGGTCACCATCTATTTCTAAATCTACTTTACCTATAACAAAATCTAATGAATATAAACCTTCCCTTTTTTCTTGAATAAAATCTATATTATTATTTTCTAATATTTCTCTAAAGTATTTCTCAGGATAACTTTCACCTTTTGAATGATGATTTAACATATAAGGAACTTTATTAGGATTTTCTTTTAAAAATTTAATCCTACTTTTTGAAATACTTACCTTATGTTCTTCACTTAAAGGTCTTCCTGTTTGAGAACCAATTAATCTACCATCTTCAAAACCTTTTTTTAAAGTCTTACTAATTTGTTCTACACTTGTATTATTTTCTTTTGTTAAACCTTTATTCCAAGCAGTTTTTCCACTCATAGGATTTTTCTTTCCTAAATGTGATTGATTAATATGATTTTTAATACCAATAACTGAAAATTCTTTATCACAAAAATCACATATTGCTTTACCATTTCCTATCTTTGTGTATTGTATATTGCATTTTTCTATATGTTTTAAGTAAAAAGAATATCTTTTAAACTTTTTCAAACATTTTTTACACTTAAACATTTTTACTCCAAAGACACATTTATAAAAAAATAAGAACTAATCCATTAAGTGTTAAATACCAAAAATTTCATAGAAGTAACTTAACATATATGTTCTTATTATGAGTGTATTATATCTAAATAATACTTAATTTTTTATTTTAAATGTTGTTATTTTCAACATTTTTCAGTTCTATAAAGAACCTAGTTTTTTATCTCCATTGTATGAAACCTAACACACCAATTAAACTTTCTACAAAAGAAAATCTAATTGCTATATTAATTCAATAAGAGAACTAATCTAATAAGTAATCCTTCTTGACTAGCAAGAAGTAATTTTTACTAAAAAAATTACAGAAGTAACTTATTAATAATGTTCTCTATCTTTTAATGTTGTTATTATAACAAACATTTACTTAATTTTTTATTTAAAAGATAAATTTTTCAGAAATTCTTTGCGATTCCCAATTTAATGGACTTAGTTTCTGCTTTTAACTTGGTGGGAATTGAACCCACAACACGAGGAACTTCACACTCTGTTCTACCAATTACAACTACAAGTAATCTATCTTTTAATGTTGTTATTATAACAAACATTTACTTAATTTTTTCTTAGTTTTTATGAAAAATCATAAAAAACTAAAATATACCAACATTTATTTATGTAAGCATATTTTAATTTTTTATCGACAAAAAAAAAGCCACTCTTAGAAAAATCTAAGAGTGGCTTTAAGAACTTTTTATTTTAGTTCAGCACTCTTAGGTTTTATCCTCAAAATTATTAGTGTCGGCAATAGCATTAATAATATACTGTTTATTAAAATATATATACTGTATCTTATTCATAACTATCTCCTAAGTTTTATAGTATTTATATACTCTGTTTTTCAAATATATATATACTATGTTATTTTTTCTAAAGTAACATTTTTTGGTTTTACAAGTTTGTATGATGACCACACAACACCTGTAATAATTTGTGTTATCTGAGTTCCGGGTATTGGAAAAGAAACACCTAATAACATCCCACTAGCTAAATAAATTAGCATTGCTATACCTGATTCAGTAGCAAATAATTCTACCATTGAAAATTTACCCATTAAAGCATTAATCATATCAGTAAAATCAAGACTATATTCTATATCAGGTGTATATGACATATTCAACCAAATATGAAATAACAAACCAGCAACACCAAATCCACCTATTCTTTTCATAGTTGGATTTGTATTAAACCAATCATCTAATTGTTTTAAGTTTCTTTTAATGTATTTAACACCACCCAATGATGCTATCTTTTTTGCTAATAAATCTTGTATATTATTATATACAGAAACACCTTCTTTATAGAGTTTAACAATTTTTGAAATACTAAATCCTATAACTTTAAAAATCTTAAATATTTGTTTGTCTTTAAAAAACTCAATCATATTTTTAAGATTGTTACCAGTTATTTTAACAATTTCTTGTATAAATTTTATTTTTTTCTTTATATTAGAAGATACATTACTTAATAAATCAGTAAAAGCATTTTCAGAAAGTTCATTTATATATGAATATTCTAAAATTTGTAATGCTTTATTAAATTCATAAAGTTCTATATCTTCATTCTTATATATTATATCAGAAAAAGAGTCGTGTAATAACATATCATACCTCTATTTCTAAATATTTATAAAATTGTTTAGTTTATTTAGTCTTGTTATCTTCTGTTCCAACAGTTTTAGCAAAATCTTGAAGTTCTTTATCACTATACTTAGCAACTTGTCCTTTCATAATACCTTTCATAGCACCACCATATGTACCATCTTTATACCCAATTAAAGCATTTGAAATACTTGTAGTATTCATATCTTTAACAATTTTTGATTTACCTAATGCTGACTTCTCAAAATTTACTCCGTGACAACCTGCACAAGCCTTAGTATTAATATCAGCACAATCAGCACCAACTACTAAAACACTTAACATTGCTAAAGTACTTAAAATCTTTTTCATAATATTTCCTTTATAATTATTTATATTAAAATGCTCAGGTAATGTCTAAGCATTAGCCTTTGCCGCTAAGATGATTTCTAAACCATCAACAGTTGTAGATTCTAAAATAGCAATAAGAGTACCTTTAGCTGATTTATAGATACCAACTTTAAAAGAACTACCTGGCAACTTATTGATAATATCAATAGAAATTACCATATCAAAATCTTCTGAAACATTACCCGGTAAATTAATTACAAAGTTATTACTTGATTTTTCTTTTGATGTTACTTTTAAATTAACCATACCATCTTCAGTATAAATTTCAAGATTTAGTAAATCTTTAAGAACTGATGACATTTTCTTGATTTTATCTAAATCTTTTACATCAAGTTCAAATTCAGCAACTTTTGTATTTCCTTTAATTCTATCAAGTAGTTCAGGATTACCTCTACAACTTGACTCAATAATACCAATAGATGTAGTACCATATCTAATAGATGAATTAGAGTTTGTAATATTTAAAACACCATTATCTTCTCTTTCAATAGTAGCATCATCAATCAAATTAACAATACTGTTAAATTCTCCAAAATTATATAAACCAATTTCTTCAAAAGGTTCTTCACCAAGTTTTTCTAAATCAAGATATGCTTGAATACTCTTACCCATAATAACTGATGTTTTTGGATATGAAATAATCATTGAATTATTAATTGCTCCCAATTGTCCTAAAACTGTTCTTGTGTCTTTATCTAACATTTGTTTCCTTTGTGTTTTATGTTTAATTTTTATAAGTGTTATTATATACTAATATTACTTAATTTTTTACTTTTCAATTTCTAACATTACTTCTTCTAGTAATGTTTCAAAAGTGAAAGAACTAATCTTATTTGCTCTATTTTTTCTAATGCCTTTTTTTACAAGATATGAAGTTCCTGCCAATACATACTTATCACTAATATCTTTTATGTTAGTTTTTGGCATACTCACAGGTTTTACTCTAAAGTCTTGCTTCAAAGAATTAAAATCTAAAAAGTTTTTCATAGCTACTGCATACTCTTTTACCTCTTTTACAAAATTATAAGTCAATTCAGTTGGAATTGTATTCATTAGTTCTCCTTGTTTTTGAATAATGTATTATACATTCCAATCACTTAATTTATACTGAATCTATGTATATTTCTTTCTCATTAATTGGATAACCTTGTTCTCTATATATTTCTAATCTTTCATATGAATGTAGCAAAGCATAATTTTCTGTTGCTCCTCTTGTAATATCATCAACAATATCCCATATTTGAACTCTATCTTTAGATGAATGTTTTCTCATACCTCGACCAACACTTTGTGACAATCTAACAAAAGATTTAGTACTTGAACTTAACACTAAATGATGAAGATTTTTATAATTTATACCTGTTGATGTTGTGCCAAAACTAGCTATGATAATAACACCTTTATTATCTTCTAAAAGTTGTCTTATTCTTTCTCTTTCAGCACCCTCTACATCACCATTGATAAAATAAATATCTAAATCTTCAAGTGTTTTAATATCACTTAAAAAAATATCAATTTTTTCTTTCATTTCAGGGAATTGTTTAAATAGTCTTTTGTAGATTTTTGTTTTAATTTTTGGGTTAATTGTATTTGTATATATATTAATACCTTTTGTCCAATCATCAAAAGCAACATCAATTTTTGAAGGTGTGAAAGAAGAAACAAATTTTACATTATTAATACCTGTTTTATTAAAAATTGTCTTTTCAAGTAATCTTATACCGTGGTCTATTTTAGTAAAAAAAGATAAAACATTTTCATCTTTTGATGCTAATTTATTAAGTAAACTAGCAACTTTATCATTTCTTATAGAACATTCATTTATAAAATCTTCTTCTATCTTGTGTTTCTTTCTTTTTTTTGATTTATTGTTCTCTAATTTAATTATTTCTTTTAAGGTATTTTTAAGTCTATCAGAATAAACAAAATATAACATATTAATAATAACAGGTGTTGCTAACCCCCTATCAATTAAACCTTGGGGTGTAATAACTTTAAAAACCCTACCTAAAGTTCCCACTAATTGAACTTTATCAACTTTTGTTCTTGGTACTGTTCCTGTAACACCAATTTTCCATTTAGCATTAACAGCATTATTAACAATATTATTAAGGGCATCACCCTTAACAGTGTGACATTCATCAGCTATAATAGCATCAAAGATAGTAAAATCATTTTTCTTCATATACTGTAAAGACTGCCAAGTGCTTATTACAACATTATGAGATGTTAAATCTTTATTAGTGTATTCCCCACCAATTTTTTTAATAATATCTTCTTGCTTATAATGCTGTTCTATACCATAATCTTTAAAATCACTATACATTTGTAGTGTGAGTGAAATAGTTGGTACTACTAAAATACTTCTTCTATTACTTTTTAACATCCACATAATTATAATGTAAATTATTAAAGATTTACCTGAACCTGTCGCACTTTGAAATACACCTCTTCTATATTTTATAGCATTAAAAGAAGCCTCTATTTGATAGTCATATGGTTTGAATGGTAATTTTAGACTTTCAACAAATTGTTCAAAATCTTCTTTATTAATATTTTCATCATCACAAGATTTAAAATAATCATATTTTTTATTTTCTTTTACTAAATCTTTAATAATATATTTTACTAAACCTTTTGGAAAAATAATATGTCCATTATCAAGTATTTTATAAAATTGTCTTTTACCATCCCAAACTTTAGCCCTGAATTTAGGACTAAATTTGTAACCTTCTTCATATATAGATAAAGAATCAATTACTTTTTTCTTAAATTCTATATCATCAGTTACTATAATAGAATATGATTCATTTATATCTTGTAATTTATAATCATACATTACCATTCCTCAAAATTTTCTTCTGATGTTTCAATAACATCAGCATTATCAATCCTATCCTTAGCTATATTAAAATAATCTTTATCTAATTCTATACCTATAAAACTTCTATTTAATTGCTTACACGCTATACCAGTTGTTCCACTACCCATAAAAGGTTCTAAAACTGTTTTATTTTCAGGTACATACATTTTTAATAATTTTGTACATAATTCTATTGAATAAGTTGCTTTATGTATTTTTGTATGTTCGCCTTGGTCGTTATTAGGTGCTTCTATAAAATTAAAAACATTTTCATATATTTTTTGTCCTATTTTGGAGATACTAATCACTTGTTTATTTGACATAAATGTTTTTGTTTCTTTTTTTCTACTAAATATAAAAACATTCTCTACAATTCTTGTTAATGCTCTACCACTTACATTATTAGGTATAGCATTATTTTTTTTCCAAGCAATTTGGTCAACAATAGTAAAAGGTGTATTTTGGATTATAGATGCTAGTAATAACCAAAGAGTATCAGTATTTTCCCCACCATAATTTATATTATAGATTATAACACCATTTTCATTAAGAATTTTATCTATTTTATTAAATAACTCTGTTTGCCATAGTATATAATCTTCATTTGCCATAGTATCTTGATATACACCATATTTTGTACTATACATATCACCTGTTTTTCTACTGACATTATATGGTGGAGAAGTTAGAACAGCATCTACTTTTACATTATTTTCAATTAAGCCATCTATAACTTTTATACAATCACCATTATATAATTCTATCATCAAAATCCTTTAAATATTTAAAAACTAAATTCAATAATCTCTTCAAATTTTACTAACTCTTTTTCATCGGTTATATTTGAAGTATCTATTAAAGAATATGCTATTGTACCCATAAATTTATTAATAATATGGTCAAACTCTATTTTAAAACCATAATCAAAAATTTTATTTTTTGTGACTAAAGCATCCATAAGAGAAAAAATATCTTGTTCTATTGCTCTTAGATTTTCATCAGAAGCCGAAGCTAAAAGTTTTCCTTTAAGAATTTCATTCAAGCCTTGAGAAATGATATAATTAATCATTTCCTTTTCTTTTGATATATCACCTAAAATCATTTTATTTCCTTTATCTCATCAATCCAAATAGAACTAATGCTTTTATTAGTTGTTTCATCAAGATATACTTTTAATTTTGTAATATCATTATATATATCTTTTAGTTTTTCTTCTGTTAAAGAATATATTGGCATCCTTAACAAATAATCATAAGAACCATCCTTTTTAATTATATTTTTAATTGGTATAATTTGTTCTTCTATCTCTTGTTTCTTTTTATTATTTACTATTATTTTACCATCTGTTATATTTTTAACAAATAAATATTTACTTGCTGTTTCTAAAATATCTTGTTTTATTTTTGAAACCATATAATCTTTTCTTTTCTGTAAATAATCCATTTTAACTTTAATATAATGGTTAAGAACTTCCTCTGCTGAGTTATAAACTTCTATTCTATTATTTTCATTAATAACAGTAAAATTTTCTGTTACAGATTTAATAAGTTTTAATTTTGATATAATGCTTTCATCATCTAAGTTAAAAAAATCTGATGTTACACTAACTTCAAATTTAAAAATATCATTTTTAGAATCTGATAAATCTTTATAACTTCTAATTGTCTTATTATCTTCAAGTATATCTAATACTTTTGTATATTGTTTTAAATCATACCCTATTGGTAATTCTGTAATAATAATTTTGTTTCTTTGTACCTTTTCAAAAGTACCTTTTATATTCCATTGATTATCTTTAGCACCTTTTTCAATAATACCATTAAAACCCTCATAATAAGGTTCTATATTTGGGAACTTTTTAGCATTAGGATTTTTATTATATGCTGTTATATATTTTTTAATATCTGATATTTTTCTTGGTAAAATCTTTTGAGCAAAACCAGTAGCAATACCTGTACTTCCATTTATTAAAATTAAAGGTAATGTAGGAACAAAAAATCTAGGTTCAATTTCAGTTCCCTCAAAGTTTTGTTTAAGTAAAACATTATTATCTTCTTTATTAAATAGTTTATCAAAAATAGGTTCTTTATAAGTAAAAATATATCTTGATGCTGAAGCCTCAGGTTCAAATCTTGTACCAAAATTTCCTGATGGATATAAAACATTTAGGTTATTAGTACCTATAAATTTTCTAGCTGTTGTAACTATAACACCCTCTAATGAAACACCACCGTGTAGATACTCTGTTTCCATTGAAACCAAAGAAGCAAGATTTTGTACTTTGTATTTAGAAGTAATATTCTTTTTTTGTATAGTATGAATTAATTTTCTACTTGAATTTTTTTGTCCATCTACCAAAGAAGCAATTGCTCTTAAAGTAGAATAACTAGCATAATCAACAAGTTCTTCTTCAAAAAAATGTTTAATTGTAATTTTATTAAATGTCATATTATTCCTTATAGTTTTATTAAATCGAAGTCATTTTCAATTATATATTTTTTTCTTGGTGAAGAATCATCACCAAGCCATTCTTCAATTGTTTCATCACTTGTATCTTCAAAAATAGTAATCATTTTTTCAATGCCATCTTTTTTAATGATATATTCTAAATCTTCTTGTTCCCAAGAACCTAACCCTTTCATATATTCACCATCTTCTGACGGTATATTTCTAAGATTATAAAACCATTCTTTAGGTTTTTTGTTTTTACCTCTAGTAAAGAAAATAGGAGTTTGTAATCTTCCAATTTTACCACTACTTAATTCCTCAGGTAAATATCTTTTAGCAAAACCTAACACTAATGATGTTATTGAAATACCATCTAAATCTTGGTCTGTACCTGTTACTATATAATTAAAACCTTCATTTTTTATAATCTTATATAATTCAGATAATTCTTTATTTGAAGTGAACTTACTTTGAGGTGCTGTATAAGCATTGAGTGGTTTACCCTTCAATTCATAGTAAGCAATACCATCTCGGCCGATTATCGGCATTAAACCACCTTTTGCTGATGCTCCCTCACAAATTATTAAAATGTTGTTAGAACCTACTGCTCGTGTATATTTTTCTGATTTAATTTTCTTCTTTACTTTATCTAAGCCTTTTAACTCTTTTCTCTTTTGTAATTCTTCTTTCAGTCTATACATCTCTGTAATATTGCTAATAATTTCAGAAGTTTTAATTATTTTATTTACTGCTTTATCCCATTCAATATCACCATAAAACTCATTAACTTCTTTAGTAGAATTGGTAATCTTTTCTTTTGATTGGGAATTAAATTTTGGATTAGGAAAATTCTTAATAAAAGCAACCACCATTAATTTATTTTTTATATCACCGGGCTTGATACTTTTATATTTTTTAATAAGTTTTTCTCTTATTCCATTTACAATATTATTAGAAATAATATCTATATGAGTTCCACCATCAGGTATTTTTAAACCATTAACATAACTAAATTGTCTAAAATCATCTTCTTCATTTGGTAAAACAGCAAACTTAAAATTATCATTTTCATATATATAAGAATGTTCACTAAATAAACTAATATATTTTTTAAATGAATTTGTACTAATTTTCTTAGAATTAAATTTAAAAGTTATTTCAGGAAAACTCATACTTAAATTTAATAATCTTTGTTTGATAATCATTTTATGTGTATCATCAATTTTATCAATATTAAACATAGTTAAATCAGGACTGAATTTTACAGTAGTTCCTGTTTTTCCTGATGATTTTTTAACATTTTCTTTAAATTTTTCAGCACCATTTGTACTAATAATCTCATATTTGTTTGCTCCATCATCTGTTATACCTACAAATTTTGTACTAAAACAGTTTGTAGCAAAAGAACCTACACCATTCATACCTATTTGAGTACGATTATCATCATCATCAAAATTAGAACCTGCCCTAGCGTGATTCCAACATAATTCAGGTAGATATTGCCCATCTTCATTTTTCTTAACAGGAATACCAGTTCCATTATCTGTAACTTCTACTTCATAATCAGAAATTTTAACTGAGATTTCATTTGAAGATTTAAAGTTTGTTTTAATAGCAACATCAACTGAATTATCAATAATTTCATTAATTATTTTTATAAGCCCCGGAACAACACTAACTTCTTTATAAATTATTTTTTTATTACTATCATCTAAAATATATTCATTTGTTGTAGTTGGATTTACTGCTCCAATATACATAGATGGTCGTTGTCTAATATGTTCTCTTTCTGATAATTTTCTTATCATTTTATTCCTTTTTTCTTATAATTTTCTATTTGATACATCAGGTACAGGTGTTTCCAAAATTTCTTTTGAAATTGGTTTTATTACCTTTTCAACTTCTTTAGATATTTCTTCTTCAAGACTATCTTTATTATGATGTCCAAAAATTCTTTTATCTACAAACCAAAATATTAAAGCCCCAATAAACTGCCCTATCATTAAGTTAGCCCATAAAGGGAAATATGCTTGTAATAAAAGCATAAAAGGTAACATAACCCAAGCCGAAACTTGCCACCTAAAATGATATATCAAATATTGTTTATTATTTAGAATTATACTTTTAATTTTATTAATAATTTTATTTTCCATTTAGAAAACCTTTCTTTGTAATTGTAAATGAAATTTCATCACAACTATTATGATATTTTATAAAATTTATTTTGCTATTTTCAATAATACTTTTATACTTTTTTTCATATTCATATTCAGTGAAATGTATATTATCTAAAGGTTCATTCCAATCACTATAATCGTGTAAAACTATTGAATGAGTATTAAACCTCATCCAATCCATAATATCAATTGAAGCCTTTGTATCACCCGAGATTAGTAATTTATCTTTTATAGCAAAACCATATGATGGTGTAACAATATGATTACCCTTGACTGCTGAATATTTAGAATCATAAGCATTTAGATTGTTAAAAAAAGCAATATTTTGTTCTTTTATAGTTCCATTTTCATAAACAGTATTAATATCTTCAAAAATATTTTTTAATTTTATAAGAACATCTTTTCCTGAAATAATAGTTGTTGTTCTTCCTAATACAAAATATCTATAAAAAATAATTTGTTCAAGATTACCAATATGGTCAAAATGTGTATGTGAAATAAAAATATATGTAATATCTTCAAGTTTGTTATTTTCTTTTAAATATTCAAATACTCCATAACCAGCATCAAATAAAATGGTTACTCCATCATCTTCTATTAAAAATGAAGAGGATTTATAGTCAAATCCTCCACCTGTACCTATTGATTTAACTTTAATCATATATAACCTTTAAGTATATTTTTTGTTTATTTCTTCTAAAGGATTTTCTTCTTGTTTGCCAAAAATAAAATCATATAGTTTTTTCAGATTTTCTTTATCTTTTAAAAACTCTTTTACTTCAAATCTTTTTTGTTGTTGTTTTGATATTATATCAAAATGTTCCATAATATATCCTTAATTAATAATGTTTAATTATTTATTAAGCCACCAACCATACTCATTTTTAAGAGTTATATATACCCTAGCATCAAGATTTTGAATAGCAATATCTTCATTATTTCTAATATCAGTTGCGTGTATCTTAAAACCAAGACTACAATAAAAGCCATCAAGATATTTAATATCCCATCCCTCATCTACAAAAATATTACTAAAGTATTCTTCAAGATATTCTTTTCCATTAAATTCAAAATTAGTCTTATCTTCAGGTTTGTTATGAAAATAAAATGTTATATCTTCTTTATTATATTTTTGTAGTATTAGAGTTTCTATATTTTTATACCATTCATCCCAATTATCAAAATCATCAGCACCAATAAAATCAGCATCATACACTTTTGAAATAATATATTTTCTATCATCAAAACTTAATGGATTTCTTTCATCTTTTTTGTTTGTGCTACCAAGAATAAAAATAGGTTTTTTACCATCTCTAATAATCTCTTGAATTATAGAATTATGTCCATTATGGAAAGGCATACATCGTCCTATAAAGATACCATATTTTTGAGCAGAATTTTTTCTATTGAACTCATTTTGTGTTATTTTGTATATTGTTTCATATGGTGTATTATCTTCAAAAGAATTAATATAATCTTTAACTATATCATCAATGTTGGCTGAGGTGCCGTGAAGTTGTTTGTGTATTCTAACATAGTATTTTATGTTTTTAAGTGTGTTGTTTATCATTTTAAACCTTTCTTTTTTCAAAAAAAGAACTCAGGATATTTGTCTTTAGCTATTTTCCTAGAAATGAATTTTATATAGTTTGGTTTCCATTTTGTGTCATATATTCTTATTAATTCATTATCTTTTTTATAATATCTAAACATCATCATTCTTTTATTTTTTGAAATAGTTATTTTAAGATAATACTCATAAAGAGTATTATCAATTTCTACGAAAGTAGAATCATCTTGTGAAATATTTTTGTATTTCTCATACCAATACATTTTAAGAAATATTACCTCTTATTTCATCAAAAGATATATCTTTAACTATTTCACCATTTTCAAATACAGTTTGAAGAATATCAGTAGCATATTCAAAATCTTTACCAACATTATCAACAAAATATTCATTTGTTTTAATGTCATAATAAGTTGTTACTTTACCTTTTTTACTTTTTTTACTTTTAGCTGTAATAGGGTCTTTAAATACATCTCTATCTTCAATTATACTTTGATTCCACTTATTATCAGGGTCATCTTGTGTAATTATAGGATTAGCAACCTGAATACTACTACATTTTATAGCAAATCCATAAGTATCTCTATTATTTGATGTTGTTTCATTACCCTGCATAAGCGCACCACCCATACCAAAAGCAATATTTTCAGAACTATATCCTCTTTGTTTAAGAATTTCAAGCATAATTCTAATATTAGAAATATTAATACCATCTCCCCAAATAATTCTATATTTATTAAATACTTTATACCCTTTAGAGTTTATAGTATATCCAACATCATTTTTTTCCATAATGTCAAGTGTTTTAGGAACTATTTCTTCAGGTTTTCCACTATCAGGTCTTATAACAAAAATTGGGTATTCATCAGATTCAATTTTTTCCTTGAAGTCATCTTTTGTTACTTTATCAACAAAGTTAAAATAGTCATAACTATCAGCAACACAAGCAACAATAAAATTACCTTTATGTTCATCAATATAGTTAGCAACCATATCAAATTCTTTTTCTTTTGTCCAAGATGTAACAGAACTATGCTCACTAGCTGGTATGCTCATAGATATAGCACCAAAATCTTTATAATTTCCATTATAAAACTCTTTGATATATTTCATACTTTGAAAATTATCACTTCCTTTAAATACAACAAGTTGAGCCATACCGCCGATACCTGCTGTTTCACTAGAACTTGAACCTCTTGACCCAAAGTTATGAAATTGTAGGCTTACATCAGTGTTATCGGCTGTTTGGTTAGCATATTCTTCAAGAACTTGTTTTATATTAAAACTTTCAGTAGCAACATTAACAGGATACCACACTCTCATTAGAATAGTTTCAACCCAACTAGCAACCCAAGGCACTTTTGTATCTGTACTTTCAACAGTAAAAAGAACAGTTTGAGTTGGTATAACAGTTCCTTCTTTCACTGCTCTAATTCTAATAGGTAGTTTGCCATTAAGTTCATTAGCAATATAATCCCAACCATCTTTATCAAAAGGTATGCCGTGGACTTGTGAAAATTCATAAGCCTCATCAACCATTTCTTGTGTAATTGTAGTCATAAGACTTCTTTTAATTATATACATAATACCAAAAAATACAATCTTTTTATTTGGTGTTCTTGCTTCAGCATAATCATACATACTAAGCATATTTTTAGGGTATTGTTTAAAGTGACTGTATTTGTAACTATCACTATCCATTACTATATTTTCTCTAATCATTTTTTTCCTTTATATAATAAATTATTTTATTATTTTATTATTTTTTGTTCTTTCTCAATCTTAGAAACAAGTTTTAAAGGTATCCAATAGAAAGTAGTAAGATACTTTGAATCTTTTTTTGTAACAATATATTCTTCATCAGGTAGTTCAAACATTTCCTCTTCAGGAATTGTTAAGTTTATAACTATACTATCTGTTTCAATGAAAAATTTATTATTAAAATCAACATCTTTTTTAATCTCTTGCCAAGGTTCTTTAGTCTTAATTTCTATATTGAAAATATTATATTCAGTGTTTTCACCAACATTATAAAATTCAAACAAGTCTGATAATTCAATAGCCTCTTTCTTTTGAGTTTCTGTAAATTCATCAGATAAATCTAAATCATCCATATTATTTCCTTTTAATTATTTTAAACCTAGCATAGATGCTATTGGATATACAATATTTAACCATAATCCAACAAATTTTAAATAAATATAATTCATTGTATCTCCTTTTGTTTAATTATTGTAATTGTAGCAGAAAAAAACTTAATTTTTTATTAAGAGATTTTCTGTATTGTGAGATTTTGTAGTCCTGTATTATCTACATATGGAATTATAATAAATTTTGAAGCCTCTTCAAAGTTTTCAAAAATTATACCATATATTTTATCTATATAAGTAAATAGTGGTAAATTACCTATTTCAAACCTAATAAATGCTGAAAGTTTTGAAGCCTCTTCATCTGAAACATTTATAACTAAAATATCAGGTAGTAATCTTCTAACATTTATATTTCTTTTTTCTTTTGCCATTTTTAATCCTTTATTTTGATGTATCTAAATCTTGTACTGTTTCATTATTTAATTCTATAACAAAGTCAATAGGTGGTAATGAATTATAATCAATATTTTTAATTTTTGGTACTATTGTAATATGAGGTTTATATTCAGGGTATGTATCAACTAATCCATATTTTGTTTTAAAATAGTTATGTCTTTCATCTAATAATTGTGATTCTAATTCTAATACTAAAGTACTATTATCATCATTAAATAAAGAAAAATGTTTGGGAGTTGCTAGTGCTGTATATTCATCTGAAAATACCTCTCCTGTATGTTTTTGTGGCGAATAAGAAATAGTACAATGTAATTCATCAATAGGTTGAGTATCTTCCCCTTGAAGATACTTTTCCATATATTTTATAATGTTATTTTTTGTTATTTCAGTAGGTTGAACTGAAATATAAACACCTTTTTCATAAACTATTTCTTCTTCTTGTTCATCTGTTTCATCTTGTTCTAAAATAAATTCTTTAAAAGTTTTCATAGTAATCCTTTATTAGTATTTATTATTTTAAAATTGTATTTCAGGATGGGTTTTCATTATAGCAATAATTAACTCTTTAAGTGTACTTGCTTTTATTTCAAAATCATCAATAACCAAAATAACATCACCCTCAACTTTTATTATCTGATTTTCATAAGGAACATAAGCACTTCCTAAAGAAGTACCATCTACACTAAGTTCAAGATTTTGTGTATTAAGAACTAAATTAGACATCATCCCAACCATCTAAAATTTCAGGTGATTTGTATGTAATACTAGTAACTTCAAATTGGTTACTTCTATTAGAACTTTCATCCTCAACTGATGCTATTTTTTCCAAGTGTTTATATGGATTTTTTGTTTTAGGAAAAATCTGTTCAAGATTAATTTCTTTTAATCTTTTATTAGCTAAATAATATGTATAATCAGTTATACTTTCTTCTGTAATTCCTAAAACACACCCACCAATTGTATTAAGACTAAATTTTAGTTCTAACTCTACTGCTTTTCTAAACATATTATAAACTAATTCTTTAGCTTCATCATCCCACATATCAGGGTCTTCTTTTTGTGATATAGAAATCATCTCAGCAAATGCCGCACAATGTACATTTTCATCTCTTTGAATATATCTAATTTGTGTATCAGTTGAAATCATAAGACCTCTTGATGCTAAATTATGAAAGAATTGAAAAGCATTATAAAAATATAAGCCCTCTAATAAGAAGTTAGCAACTAACATAGAAATAAAATTTTTATCATTGTGATTATCTCTTGCTTCTTCATACCAATTTGTAATAACTATATTTCTTTCTAGTAATATTTTACTTGTTTTCCATTTATATACTATCTCTCTTGCTCGTTCTCTTGACACCATATTCTGTAATATATGCCCATAACTTCTACTATGTAATGCTTCATCCCAAGTTTGTCTTGCTAAGAAATAAACAACCTCAGGTAGTGTAATATAATCAGCAATATTAGGTAAATTATTTGTTTGGATACTATCTAAGAAAGTTAAAAATGATATAAGTTCATCAAAGGCGTTTCTCTCATCCTCTGATAATACATTCTCATATTGTTTTCTATCAGGTGACATATCAACTTTAGCTGGATGCCAATTGTTTGGATAAGCACTTTTATCAACTAAATCTATAAATTGAGGGTATTTTACATTAGATAAATCAAGTAAATTAGTTGTTTCTCCATTATACAATTTTTTGATTAAATCATCAACCTCAGGGTTAAAGAGTTTTTTCATTTTATTCCTTTTTTATTTTATTTATTATACTATTATACTCTAAAATTACTTAATAAATATATCTAAAGGGGTGTAATATGAAAACATTTAAAGAACTAATATTAGAAGATAAAAAATATAAAAAATTATTAATAGATTCATATAAAGAGTTTCTAAAAGATTTTTTTAAAGTAAATATAAAAGTCAATATTAAAATATTAAAAAGAACAAAATCTGATTATTTTGGTGATGTGGATATTGGTATGCTTAGAAGTAAAAAATATGTTATAAAAGTAGAAGATGGATATAATTTTTTACATTATATTTCTCACGAATATACACATATAGCACAATTTTTAAGAGGTGATTTAGATATTGAGGATGGTTTTATAATTTGGAAAGGTAAAAAATTTATGAGTACAAATGATTATTCTAATATTAATAATTTTGATGAATATAAAAAATTACCTTGGGAAAAAGAAGCCTATGAAAATCAAGAAAAATTACCTAAAAAATTTCTTAACTCTTCATTTTGTTCTGATTTAAAAGGTAAAGATGCTACTTTAGATTTTGGAATAGAAAACAATTTATGGTTTTAGGTGTAGATTATGCTTAATTAGCACAATCAGTACACCCTGAACTTTTACCATCAACAGTCATACTATAATAAACTGCTTTTAGTTCATTAGTAACAAAACCTTCTATAATTGCTTTTGAAATTTCTGAAATAGTACACATTTCAGGATTAATATTAATTTCCATACTAATTCCTGTATCAACCCATTTTTGTATTCTTCTTGTAAATTTAATAATAGGAACAGGACTATATTGAAATTTTGTTTTATAACTCCAAAGATGATTTTCTATATATCTTGGAATAATAGGAATACTCATATCTCCCAATGTTTGATACATTTCTTTATTATAAACAGGTAAATAACTTGCTAAAGCACCCATTAAAATTCCAGTAGAACTATTAGGAGCAAATGCTATTAAATAAAAATTTCTAATACCATCTCTTAAAATTCTTTTCTGTAAACCAACCCAATCATAATTATTAGGACTCATTTCATTAAGTTCTTTAGGATTGTAACCTAAAATTTTATCATAATTCTCAGGTTTGAATAATGGATAAGAACCTAATTCTTTAGCCAAATCAACACTAGCATTATATGAGTACCAAGATATTTTTTCTACTATCTTTTCTCCAAATAATTGTCCTTCTTCGGTGTCATACATCATATTATTATATGCCATCATATCACCAAGACCAACAACACCAATCCCAACATTTCTTAAAAGTTCTGATGTTCTTTTTGCTTCTAAAACAGGCATAGTACCCTCATCAATACTTCTATCAAGTATTAATACAGCATAAAAACAAACTTTTTTCCACATTTCTTCACTAGCATTAATAAGGTTTGTAGCAACAATAGATAACAAATTACAACTATGATATAAACCATCAGTTTCTAAAGTTCTTCTATTTTCACCATCTGATGTTTCCATCCAATGAGTTGGCGCTTTTGAAATAGAGAATGACTCGACACATAAATTTCCACATTTAGCAACACCACCATCAGGGTCATATTTAACATAGTTTGATTTATTTAAACCATCTTTATTTGTTAAATACATATCTCCAATTTCAATCCAAGTCCATAATGTTTTTTGCCATAAATCTTTAGAATTTATTTTTCTATAATGTTTCCATTTACCATCATTTACCATTTCTTCAATATGTTTATGAGCATTATAAAGGTCTTCATCAACAAGTTCTGTTATATCAACACCAAATGCTTTTTTATATTCATATTGATTAACTAAATACACATCTTCATTATTTTGTTTCTTTTCCATAAACCATTTATCAAAAACAACCTGAGGAAAAATATCAAATGCTTTATCTCTTAAATCCCCATTTAGTTCTGATTTAATCTCTAAGAAACTTTCAATATCTAAATGCCACCAATCTAATGCTAATGTAATAGCACCCGGTCTAGCACCTGCTTGATTTACTGAAACAGCAATATCATTTATAATTTTAATCCATTTAGTTATATTATTAGATTTTACAATTTTATAAGAATAAGTATCTTCAGGTCTTACTTTACCTAAATACCATCCTATACCACCACCCTCTTTTGAAATAAAACTCATATCAGCCCAAGATTTTGATAACCCTGTTAGTGAATCTAAATTTTCTCCAATAAAACAACTTCCAACATTTCCATTAGGTCTTCTTAAATTTCTTTTAAAAGGTGTAGCTAATGATATATATTGATTATGTATCATATCAAAAATATTTCTAAAGTGTTTATCACCTCTTGAAATAATTAAAGCATTTACTATATCTGAAATAATAGGGTATTCTATAACACCTCTTTTATTTTTGATTAAATATTTACTTTTAAGAATTTCAACCTGAGCATATGTCATTTTCCAATCATAGTTATTATCTTCGTGAGTGTATTTATCAATATATTTAATATCTTTTTTTGAAAGTTTAGATAAAAATTTTATTACATCTTTTCTATAATAATTATTTCTAGTAAGATATTCAATCATATCTTGCCAATCTTCAACATCATATTTTGTTCTTTTATATATATTTCTGTATAGATTATACATATCAGCACGACCAACAACCCTATCCCATTCAGGGGATTCTAAAGTAATTTTAGTGACACCAGCATTAATAAGATTAAACTGAATTTCATTACTTGTTATTGTTTCTTTTTTTGGCAGTTGTATTAAAGACTCATATTCAATACTTGAAATTTTAGTTCCTCTAACAGCAAATTCAGTTTGAGTTTTAATTTTTGAAATATCAAAAGGTTCTGTAATACCACTTAATTTTTTAACATATTTTATGTTCATATATACCCTTTTAATCAGCGAATTTTTTTAAATTTTCTTTATACTCTTCTTCTGTAATATTTTCCCAATACTCTTTATAATCAAGTGATTTTTTATATTCTATATATTCATCTATATTATTAGAATAAGCATAATTATTTGTTTTATAATCTTCCATAATAACATTAATCATATCTTTTGAGGGTTCTGAAAATTTACATTTTTTATCTTTTGTGTAGTGTTTTTTAAAGTCTTTTTTATTATATTGTAAAACCCTACCACCTTGTGTTTTTCCATCTGAGTCATAGTCAAAAATAATAGTATGTTTGTTGTTTGAGTGTACAACAAAAACTTTATGTTTATCTTTTTTATGTTTATAAAACATTTATATCCTTTAGTTTTATATTATTTATTAGACAAGATAATTATTTAATTACCTCATCAATAATACCAATATCTAATGCTTCTTCAGGACTCAAAAATTTATCTCTTTGAGTAAGTTCCATAAACTCATCATAAGAAGTTTTACCTTTACTACATTCTGCTAATTGAGCCATTAATTTTTCTTGTAGATATTCAGTTTCTTTAAAATCAATCTTTAAATCGTGATAAGTTCCTTGAGAACCACTTGAAACTGAGTGTATCATAATTCTAGCATTAGGCATAGCCTTTCTAACACCCGTACCAGCCGCAAGAATTTGATTACCCATACTCATAGCAACCCCTGTACAAATAGTGTTTACAGGTGTCTTAATATGGTTCATAATATCAATAATACCAAGTCCAGCATAAACACTACCACCATAACTAGAAATATACATATTAATTTCTTCACAAGTTTTTTTACTATCTAAATATAACAATTGCATTTTAACACTCGTAGCTACATCTTCATCAATACCATTTTCTAAAATAATAATATTTTCATCAAATAATTTGCTTGGTAATGTAAACTCTCTTGATGCTCTACCATCTGATTCTATAACACTCGGGATAATATTCATTCTAAACCTTTTTCATTAATTTCTTCAAATTCAATTTCATTAATTACTGAGAAGTGTAATTCATTAGCATTTTCTTTTTTGCTTTCTTCAATAAATGAAAGAATTTTATACATATCACTTAATTTTGGGTATCCATTTACTTTATACCCAAAATGTATTTCAAACTCATCATCAAAAATAATGATATAATAAATATCTTCTAAATCTTTATTTTCTGCCATCAAAAATCTCATCTAATGTATCAAACATAGCACCGAATAAACCTTGTACTGTTTCGCTAATATCTTTTAATTCATCAGTTTTAACATTACTTTTTAAGTAATTAATTTTTTCATCTACATTTTCAATAAATCTATCTGTATAAACACCTTCAGCAATAGCAACTTTTTTAATAAGTTTTAATTTTTCAATTCTTGCTTTAATTGTTAAGTCATCAACATATCTTTCAAATCTATTATCTTCATCTTTAGTAGTTTCTTCTGTTGTTTTTTCATCTTCAACACCTTTGATTTTTTTAATAGCCTCAAGATATTTTACATATTCATCAACACTTCCAACACCAACTTCTTGACCTTCGTCTTCTCTTTTAATAGAGTTTTTAGAAATATATAGAGTGTCTTCATCTTTAATAATAAAAATTACCTCATATTCAGTTGTGTTAATTTCATTTAGTTCATTTTCTTCATTTAGTAAAATTGCTTTCATTTGTTTTCCTTTTTTAATATTTGTTATTATAACTAATGTTTACTTAGTTTTTTTCTTTATCTTT
>Ga0256843_1000618_pt1 | contig 29938 bp, 26 predicted proteins | sample AlvinellametaG_FD_191572 | JGI IMG/M metagenome (GOLD analysis project Ga0256843, IMG submission 191572) | Pompeii worm associated microbial communities from hydrothermal vent at the East Pacific Rise, Pacific Ocean - Alvinella | ecosystem: Host-associated > Annelida > Integument > Unclassified ...
ATATTCTTCGGTTTCCACCGGATAGATACCGGCAAACACCATGGGTTTTACGTCTTCGAAACCTTCGATGGGCGCATCGGTCGGATTTTCCACGTCGGTAATGGTATCCCCCACTTTGACTTCGCGAGCGTCTTTGATACCGGAAATCAGATAGCCTACATCACCGGCTGATATTTCGTCCGTAGGCAGTTGTTTGAGTTTCAAATATCCGATTTCATCGGCGTTATAGGCTCTGCCGGTTGCCATAAATTTGACCCGCTGTCCTTTTTTGATTTTGCCGTCAAATACGCGAAAATATACTTCTACCCCCCGGTACGGATTATATACAGAATCGAAAATCAAAGCCCGCAAGGGAGCTTTTGGGTCACCCTGTGGAGGCGGAATCTTTTCGATAATGGCATCTACCACTTTATCGATTCCTTCACCGGTTTTGGCACTAGCCCAAATCACATCATCGGGATCGCAACCAATCAGGTCGACTATTTCATCGGTTACTTCCAAAGGTTTGGCACTGGGCAAATCCACTTTGTTGAGTACGGGAATGATTTCCAAATCGTTTTCGAGTGCCAAATACAAATTGGAAATGGTTTGTGCCTGAATCCCTTGTGCCGCATCAACGATAAGAAGGGCGCCCTCGCAAGCGGCAATGGCGCGGGATACTTCGTAAGAAAAATCCACGTGTCCGGGCGTATCGATAAGGTTGAGTTTATAAGCTTCGCCCTTATGGATATAGTCCATCTGTACGGCGTGACTTTTAATGGTAATTCCTCTTTCGCGTTCCAAATCCATGTCGTCCAATACCTGATCTTTTTTTTCACGGTCGGTAATGGCGCCGGTGTATTCCAACAAGCGGTCTGCCAAGGTACTCTTACCGTGATCGATATGGGCAATAATGGAAAAGTTTCTGATATTTTTGATAACTGCCATTTGTTCTGATAAATTTTGGCAAAGATACGGAAAAAATGCGATGTAATTTAGGGTTCTTTTTCTCACACCGTGTCCCCTACGAAGTTGGTGGAAAGACGAAAAGTTTTGTGGCTTTTTTAACCACAAAGGGCACGAAGAAGACACAAAGCGCACAAGGAAATTTCTGGAAACCGGTGAGGGTTTCACTCCAACCCGATAGCTATCGGGTGAAACTCTCACTTACAACCTGGTTGCTTCACAACGGTTATTTTTGACACGGTACTTGTCCCGAACTTGCTTCGGGAACCTGTCCCGAACTTGCTTCGGGATGACGCGGATTTACCGGATTATCGCGGTTTTTATTGACGGCGTGTCTTTGAGACACACCGTCAATTGTTTATCTGTGCTAATTTGTGGTAATCTGTGGTTATAAAATATCCGCGTGAATCAGCGAAATCTGGTTAATTCTGCGTCGGAAATATCAGACGCAATTAATCGCGTCTCTACGTAACATGCCGTTAATTCTTTATCTGTGCTAATTTGTGAAAATCTGTGGTTATAAAATATCTGTGTTTAAATCATACGCGTGGCGTCCATCATTAAAAAAACCACCCTGTAACAGAGTGGTTTTATAATCATTTATTAAAATGTTTAATTATCTTCCGAAGAATTTTTTACCCATATTGAATAAATCGTCTACGATACTACCGTCGTTATCGGCATCGAGTATACTTTCAATAAAACTGCTGTGTTGTTCTACTTCTTTGTGGCCACCTAACATACTTCCGATAATATTGGTTAAATCCGTAGGATTGGAAACTTGTTGTTCACGGGTTTGTTTTCCCAACATTCCCATCACAACGGGAGCAGCCATTTTAAGAATATTCATAGCTGAACCTAAATCCAGACCACTTTGTTTACTCAAAGCAGAGGCAACCACTTCTTTTTTCTCACCTAAAACGTGACCTAAAATTTTATCACCGTCTTCTATCACATCTTCGTTGACATTTCCACCACCGAAAATATCCATAACGTTGTCTAAAAGACTTCCGTCGTGTTTGTTCATCAAAGCTTCCATCAATCCTGAGGCTTTGCTAGGATCAGAAGCATTTTTTCTCAATGCACCCATCAACATGGGAATAGCGGCACTCAAAGCCGATTGTGTTTTTCCGGTATCTTGTCCCAATTGAGAGCTGGCTCCTTGGATAATCATTTGACCCATGGGTCCTTGTAGTAAGTCTAAAATTCCTGACATAATAATATATATTTAATTGTTTATAACCGCTAAAATACAAAAAACATACCAATTTAACAAAAAAATAATAATCCCGTAATAAAATTGAGACATATCATATTATATTTACGAAGTCTTGAAAAGAAAAATAAGTATAATATTGATAAAATAAGCCGGATATATTATCTATATGGCAATTTAAGACACTTGAATTTATACAATATTAAAAATTGCAAAGGATTCAAAAAAAATAACAAATATCAATTATAAGCTACTTTTTATTTTCTATTTTTGTCGCTATACTGAAAAAAATATATTTATATGAGCACAGACGCTTTGCAAAAAGATACTAAAAATCTGGATCACGTAGTGATTCGATTTGTAGGAGATTCCGGTGACGGAATGCAATTGACCGGAACACAATTTTCTACATCCGCCGCATTATTGGGAAATGATGTGGCTACTTTTCCGAATTATCCATCTGAAATACGCGCACCTCAAGGAAGTTTGTATGGTGTTTCAGGTTTTCAGGTAAATATCGGTGCTACCGAAATCAATACTCCCGGAGATGATTTGGACTTGTTGGTTGCCATGAATCCGGCAGCTTTAAAAACCAATATTAAAGACTTGAAACCGGGCAATATGGTCATCGTTGATTCCGATGCCTTTACCCGTACCAATCTGCAAAAAGCCAAATACGACTCCAATCCCTTGGAAGACGGTTCTTTGTCTAATTATAATGTCGTTGCCGTTCCAATGACTTCGCTTACCCGCGAAGCTTTAAAGGATACAGGATTAGACAGCAAAAGCATGACCCGTAGTAAAAATATGTTTGCTTTGGGAATGTTATATTGGTTATACAGTAAAGACCCTAAATATACCGAAGAGTTTCTCAGAAAGAAATTTAAAAAGAAACCCAAAGTAGTCGAAGCCAATATCAAAGCTTTAAAAGCCGGTTATAACTTTGCCGACACTTTGGAATTGATGCCGACACATTATAAAGTAGCACCTGCTCATAAAGAAAAAGGTACCTATCGCATTATCATGGGGAATCAAGCAACTGCTTGGGGATTGATGGCTGCTGCTCAAAAATCGGGTTTGGAACTATTCTTAGGTTCTTATCCTATTACACCTGCTACGGATATTCTTCACGAATTGGTCAAATGGCGTCATTTAGGCGTTTCTACTTTTCAAGCGGAAGATGAGATTGCCGGTATCAGTTCTGCCATTGGTGCTTCATTTGCAGGTAAATTGGCTGCAACTTCCACTTCCGGTCCGGGATTAGCCTTAAAAGGTGAAGCCATCGGATTGGCTATCATGTTGGAAATTCCTTTGGTAATCGTCAACGTACAACGAGGAGGTCCTTCTACCGGATTACCTACCAAAACCGAGCAATCCGACTTGATGCAAGCCATGTACGGACGTAACGGTGAAAGTCCTGCTATTGTTATTGCCGCCAAATCACCGGCTGACAGTTACGATATGGCTTTTGAAGCCGCCAAACTCACTTTGGAACATATGACACCGGTTATTTTATTAACAGACGGATATATCGGAAACGGTTCGGAACCTTGGCGTATCAAAAAGTTAGATGAAATGCCGGACATCAAAACCTATCAAATTACCGAATATATGGAAGATTTTCACCCCTACAAACGTGACCCTGAAACCTTGGCACGTCCTTGGGCTATCCCCGGTACCCCCGGTTTGGAACACGTTATCGGTGGTTTGGAAAAAGACAAAATCGAAGGAACCGTATCACACGATCCGCTCAATCACGAAGAAATGGTAAAACTACGGGCTGCCAAAGTGCGTAAAGTAAAAGATTTTATACCCTCACTAGAAACTGAATTCGACCAAGAAGGAGACTTGTTGGTAGTCGGTTGGGGAGGTACCTATGGTAGTTTGAAAACAGCCGTTAGAAGTTACAAAGAAGAAAATCCCGATGCCAAAGTAGGATTGGCACATTTCAGCTATATCAATCCGCTACCGCATGGGGTTGCCAAAACTTTTTCCAAGTTTAAGAAAATCATTGTTCCCGAACTCAATATGGGACAATTTGCCGATTTATTGCGTATGACTTATCCGCAATTCGAATACAACAAATATGACAAAGTACAAGGATTACCCCTTGGAAGCGAAGAACTAAAAAAAGAATTTAAAAGACTAATAAAAGGCGAATAATTATGACAACAAAAATTAAATATACATTCAAAGATTTTGCCAGCGACCAAGACGTTAGATGGTGTCCGGGTTGTGATGATTACGTAATATTGCGTTCCATTCAAAAAGCATTACCCGAAACAGGTAGAAAAAAAGAAGATATCGTATTTATTTCCGGTATCGGATGTTCTTCCCGTTTTCCATATTATATGGATAACTATGGTATTCATAGTATTCACGGACGGGCAGCAGCCATAGCTACCGGAACCAAATTGGCTAATCCCAACCTAAGTGTTTGGGTGGCATCCGGTGACGGTGATTCCATGGCTATCGGTGGGAACCATTTTATTCATGCCATTCGCCGTAATATCAACTTAAACTACATCTTGTTTAACAACGAAATTTACGGTTTGACCAAAGGACAATTTTCTCCTACCTCATTATTGGGACAAATCACTAAGTCATCGCCTTATGGTAACGACCAAGCGCCTTTTAATCCGGGAGAATTAGCTATTGGTGCACATGCTAAGTTCTTTGCCCGAGCCGCCGGTAATGATGCCAAATTGCAAACCAAACTGTATGTAGCCGCCGACCAACACAAAGGTTTATCTTTGGTAGAAGTGCTACAAAATTGTGTGATCTTTAACGATGGAGCCTATAAAGATATAGCCGACAAATCGGTAAAAGACGATGCGCAATTGGTGGTAGAACACGGCAAACCCATGATTTTCGGTAAAAACAAAGACAAAGGTTTGGTGCTGGACGGCATGAAACTAAAAGTAGTGAAAATAGGTGAAAACGGTATTACCGAAGACGATATTTTGGTACACGATGCCCATGAACCCGATCCTACTTTACACTTGGCGCTTATCAACATGAAAGCTCCTGTAGTAATGGGAGTTATCAGAGCCGTAGAAGAAAAAACACTCGAAGAAAGAGAAGAAGAAGTAACGGAATATGCCAAAAAAGTTAATCCTATCAAAAGTTTTGATGAATTGTTATTCTCCGGTCAAACTTTTGAAGTGGAGTAATGCTTATTTAAAACTTAATGATTTTAATCCTGCATCATTGATGCGGGATTTTTTTATAATTAATACAAAAACGGCTACTTGTGCATAAGTAGCCGTTTTGTTTTACAAAAGAAGATTTTTGTATCAATGTATCAATTTTTGCGTATAAATTTTATTGTCTTCAGTAATTTTCACAAAATAAACCCCTTGCTTAAAGTGTGAAAAATTGATATCTACATGAGTATTTGAAGTGTTTTTATAGATAACTTTTCCGGTTATATCGATGATTTGCACTTGATAATTGTCTGATGAAACCGGATTGATGTGTAATACATTCATTACAGGATTGGGATAAATTTCAAATTGTTCTTGCAGTTCGTTATTAAAACCTGACACGGTATCGTTATGGAATAATTTTCCGGTAGGGAAATTGTTGGTGTCCGAACCGGTGTAGAATAAATCAACTTTGCCGTCGTTGTCATAATCTATGGCTTGACTTTCGGCATATTCAACTCCGTCAAAAGTATTGTGGATGTCTTCGATATAGCCTCCGTTTTGATCACTTACAAAAATTTTGGCAATTTTTTCATCGGTATTGCTGGCATCTTCATAATGGTTTCCCAGCACGAAAATATCTAGGTAGCCATCTAAATTGAAGTCAGCCAATTCAATACCAAAACCTTTGTGAGTAGGTGTAACATCAAAATTGGTATCTTCGGTTAAATTGCCGTTATCATTTAACATTAAATGTATTTCACTGTCATAGTATCCGGTCCCGGAAAAGACAAAATCCAAATCTCCGTCATTGTCAACATCGCCCCATTCCATATCTCCCAACCATAGTTGCGGTAAACCGAAATCTTGTTCGGTGAAGAGATTATTTCCATCGTTGTTCCATATTTTAAGATAAGGCTCGTTGTTGGTATTGTTAAGACCGCATAGCGATATATCTTGGTCACCATCATTGTCATAGTCAGCAAAACTGATTCTTCCATAATTCAATTCGGGAAAAGTTGTTGTAGTATCTTCTGTTAAAGTCCCATTATCGTTGATATATAATTTTGTGTAGAAGTAAGGAGATGTTATATTAAAGCCTGTTAACAATACATCTAAATCACCATCATTATCGGAATCAATAAATTTTACATCTCCCATATATACATTTAATAATCCGGCATTCATTGCTGTGAATGTTCCATCAGTATTATTGATATAAATATCTGCGTGTTCATTATAATTGGGCATATCAGCTCCAATTACAACGATGTCGGGGTATCCGTCACCGTTAAAATCACCGGTATCGGCAGCTCCGGTATTGTACAAAGGTAAATTAGAAGTGCCGGACAAGCTAAAACTGCCGTTGTCATTGATATAAAGTCCTCCTCCATTGCTGTTGGCATCTAATCTTCCGGTATAATACATGTCTAAGTCTCCGTCATTGTCATAATCACCCCAAGTAGAAAATGCGAAATCTAATTGAGCAATACTGCCGGTAACGTCTGTCATAATTTGTCCGTTTACAGACAAACTAATCATCACTAATAAAAGAATAATTTTTTTCATATCATATTGGTTTTTTGTTCGATTCAAATATACAAATTTTTTTAAAAGGATATTTTCTTGTTGTTTTTTACAAGTTTTTTGGGGGGGTATTAACTTGGTCTATCACCTCTAATTCCGTAGCAAAATAGACCATTTTGGGGCTGAATTTCAGGTGGAGTTCATGAAGTAGGGGATATAATTCATTTTGAATAAATTTATCTAAGTCTTTTTTATTATTGGCGCTGAATTGAATGGAATAGGAATTGCCTTGTGTTTCATCTACCATGATTTTACTGGTAAGAGCTGTGTGAAGCAGTCCACTTTTGAGCATGGCCGGTATAAATTTTTTTTTGATATATTTTAACCATTCTTTTTCTATTTCTTTATCGACGTTAAAAGTAATGTTGTAAATGTACATAAGCGTATAAAGTTAAAAGTTGATTAGCTCCATTTCGTATAAAGCATCTGCAATTTTTCGATTGTCAGCCAAGCGAGGTATTTTATTTTGTCCACCCAGTTTGCCGATAGATTTCATATAGGCATCGAAACCACCTTTAACAATTGGTGTGATTTTGGCAGCTTGTAAAACTTTTCCTTTAATTAAATCCTTGTAATACACATTTTGTTCCACCATGGTTTTTTCTAAAATACGGGCAAATGCAACAATATTTTCGGGACTTGGATTTTCTTCAAATTCGATGAGCCATTCGTGAAAAGGCAGTTGATTCTCATCCGGATTTATTTGTGGTGCTACTGTAAATTCAGTAATACTGATGCCTGTTTCTTCCATAGCTTTTTTAAGAGCAGTTTCTACTTCTTTGGCGATAACGTGTTCGCCAAAAGCCGAAATAAAATGTTTGATTCGACCGGTAACTTTCAATCGATAGGGTTGGGTAGAAGTAAACATCACCGTATCGCCTATATTATATCCCCATAAACCTGCGTTAGTATGTAATATTAAGGCGTAATTAATACCGGTTTCCACTTCTGCCAGTGAAAGTCGCGTGGGATTATCATCAAAAATTTCATCTGCCGGTACAAATTCATAAAACATACCATTGTCTGTAAGTAAGAGCAAATCATCCCGGTTTTGTTTATCTTGGTAAGCAAAAAAACCTTCGGAAGCCGGATAGAGTTCGATACTGTCTACTTTTCGTCCGATAAGATTTTCAAATTTTTTACGGTAAGGTTCAAAATTGAGTCCACCGTAGACAAATAAATTAAATTCCGGAAAAATTTCACCTACGGGTTTGCCGGTTTTTTGAACGAGTTTTTCAAAATAGGTTTGTACCCATGAAGGGATACCGCTGATCAAAGTCATATTTTCGTTGATAGTTTCCTCTACTATTGCATTTACTTTAGTTTCCCAATCTTGTATGGTATTGGTTCCCCAGCTGGGCATTCTGTTTTTTTGAAGGTATGAGGGGACAAAATGAGCGACTATACCTGATAAGCGTCCGGTTTTTATGCCTCCAACTTCATCGAGTATGGGACTTCCTTGCAAAAATATCATTTTACCGTTGAGAAAAGCAGCCTTTCCCGTATCATATATATAATGTAACAGGGCGTGTTTGGCTGCTTTGACGTGATAGGGCATTGATTCTTTGCTGATAGGAATATATTTGGTGCCGGAAGTTGTGCCGGAAGTTTTGGCAAAATACAGGGGACGCCCTTTCCATAGAATATTATATTCACCGTTGATAATTCGTTCTATGTATGGTCGAAAGCCTTCATAATTACGTATGGGAACATATTTTTTAAGAGCTTCATATCCGGTTATTTTTTCAAAATGATGATCTTTGCCAAAGGCGGTATTTTCAGCTGCGCTGATTAACTTTCTCAGGGTTTTTTCTTGGGTTTTTACAGGGTTGTTTATCCAATTTTGATTTTTTCGGACTACATGTTTGGCATATATTTTTCCTAATAGTGATTTGAATGTCATGATTTAGCTGTTAACATAAAATTTATCTCCAAGCTTTTTGTTATATATTAGTCAGAGTTCGTATGTACCGAGTTTGATTTTTTATTTATTGCGTTTTTCAAGCTGCTGTTATTTGAAATTTAGAAAATCCAGCGGGTTTACCGGTCTGTTTTTCATCCATAATTCAAAATGTAAATGAGGTCCGGTTGTTTCTTTGCCGGAATTTCCCGATAAAGCGATTACTTCGCCGGCTTGTACCTTATCACCGGTTTTGCGCAGGAGTTTTTTATTGTGTTTGTAGATAGAAATAATATCATTAGGATGTATAATGATTATCGTATTTCCTGTATCGGAAGTCCAGCCCGAAAATATAACCTTTCCTTGATTGATGCTTTTAACTGGAGTTTCATTTTTTAAAGCAATGTCAACACCGAAGTGTTTTTTTTCAGGGTCAAATCCGTTAACAATTACTCCTTTCACCGGATTGACAAAATTATAAGCTAAGGTGTTTTTTTGCCGGTTTACACTAAAACGTTCACGGTTGGCGACTTCTTCTCTTAACAAGGAATCGATTTTTCCGGGATGTAATTTTAAAGTATCCGGATTGAATTCTTTTTGGGTATATTGCCGGTTAAATTCTTCAACAGTAATTTCATTATTCAATACCTTTTTTAATAAATTGACATAATACGTATTGATTAAAAGTGTATTTTGCAAAGAATCTACTTTGAGTTGTAATTGAATTGCTTTTTTACGAAGCCCCGGTGCCGTATAGCCGGGGATATAGGTTCTGAGTGGCGTAAAAGCAATTAATATAGTAGTGCCAATAATTAAAAACAAAGCAAAGATTGCTGTGGCTACATATACATTTAAACGATTCAGACGAAAACTCAATTTTTCTTCATAGGTATCATCGTTGATAACGAGGATTCTATAATGCATTTTGAGTTTTTTAAATAAGTTTTTTTTTTCTTTTGTCTTTTTTGCCATTTAATTTCCAATTAAAAAGTAAAAGTACAAAAAATAATTATTGCATAAACAAAAAAACCGCCTTGTAAAAAGACGGTTTTTTTAAATGTTTTAAACAGTTTAAGAATTAAGCTTCCGCTTTGTCTGCTTTGGCAGCTTCTTGGGCAGCTTTCATTGCAGCTCTTGACATCTTCACTTGTACGGCTACCACATTGTCGGGATGCATCAATTTATATTTATCGTTTCTCAATTCAGAAACATAAACTTTATCTCCGATTTCCAAATTACTGATATCTACAATAACGGCATCAGGTAAGTTGGCCGGAATAGCACGTACTTTTAATTTTTTCATGGTCATGGTCAAGGTTCCCCCTTTGATTATACCCGGAGCTACTCCTTTGGTTTTTACCGGAACGGTAACCGTTACTTCTTTGTCGGGGAACAAACGGTAAAAATCAATATGCATAATTTGATCGGTTACCGGATGAAACTGTATGTCTTGCATGATAGCTTCATGTTTTGAACCGTCTTCCAATTCAATCACTACGGTATGCGTTTCCGGAGTGTACACCAATTTTTTGAATGCGCGTTCGTCTGCTGAAAAATGCATCGGGTCGCCTCCTCCGTATAAAACGCAAGGAACCCTTCCAGCATTACGTAGGGCTTTGGTTGCTGATTTGCCCACGCTTTCTCTTTTAGAGCCTTTAATAGTTAATGATTTCATTACTTTTTACTTTTTAAATGATTATACTTATTTTGTGCTTGATTCTTTGTAATGTTTTGATTTTCAGTTACATAATAAATTTTGTGCTGATAGATTTATGAACATGAACATTGTGCATTACATCGGCAAAAAGCGAGGCGCAAGATAGTACTTTTATTTTTTTTGACAAAATTTTTCTGGGAATAGAATCTGTTACCACCAATTCAATGATTTCAGATTGAGCAATTCGTTCTTGTGCATTGTCGGAGAGTAAAGCGTGTGTGCATACGGCACGTACACTTTTGGCTCCGCGTTCTTTCATCAATGAAGCTGCTTTTACTAATGTGCCTCCGGTATCGATAATATCATCTACCAAAACAACATTTTTACCTTTAACGTCTCCGATGAGCTCCATTTTTCCGATAACATTGGCTTTTTTGCGTTGTTTGTAGCAAATAACCACATCGCTTTTTAAAAACTTTGAATAAGCATAAGCTCGCTTGGAGCCTCCCATATCCGGAGAAGCAATTACTAAATTATTTAAACCTAATTGTTGAATATATGGAACAAAAATAGTACTTGAATATAAGTGATCAACCGGAATTTCAAAGAAACCTTGTATCGGATCGGCATGTAAATCCATCGTAACCACACGTGAGGCTCCGGCGGCTTGTAACATATTGGCTACCAATTTGGCAGCAATCGGAACACGGGGCTCGTCTTTTCGTTCTTGTCTGGCCCAGCCGAAATAAGGAATCACTACGTCGATGTATTGAGCCGAAGCTCTTTTAGCCGCATCTATCATCAGTAAGATTTCCATTAAATTGTCCGAAGGGGCAAATGTAGAACCGATGATAAATACCCGTTTGCCTCGAATGGATTCCTTGAAAGAAGGTTTAAATTCTCCATCTTTGAATCGCTGAAGTTCCATTTTTCCTAGTGGTAATCCGAAAGCTTCAGCAATTTTTTCGGCGAGTTCTTTGCTTTGCGAACTAGCAAAAATTTTGGCTTCTTTGAGTTTTTTTGACATAAGGCAGGGAATTTTGGACAAACAAATATAAGCTTTTGTTTTTTTGAATTGTAAATTTCGATAAAATTTATTGATAAAGATTTTTAATAATCGAAATAATTATTATAAAAAAATTTTATAAATTTGTTGAACAAAAAAAACCGGTATGACCATAGCCCAACTGAAATACTTATTAGCTGTAGCCAAACACTTGAACTTTACCAAAGCTTCACAAGAATGCCATGTTACCCAACCTACTTTGAGCATGCAGATTCAAAAACTGGAAGATGAACTCGGTGTATTAATTTTTGACCGCAACAAAAAACCGATTAAAATCACCGAAATCGGTCAAAAAATTATTGAACAAGCCAAAACCATTGTCAATGAAAGTGCCCGTATCAACGACTTGGTACAACAAGAAAAAGGATATATAGGTGGAGATTATAAATTGGGGATTATTCCTACAATGGTTTCCACCGTACTACCAATGTTTCTGCAAACCTTTATCAAAAAGTATCCGGACGTTTCCATTGAAATTATTGAAATTCCCACCGAACAAATGATGGAGGCTTTGCTCGACGGCAAATTGGATGCCGGCATTGCAGCTACCCCTTTGGAAGAAGAAAAAATCGTAGAAAAACCGCTGTATTACGAACCTTTTGTGGGGTTTATACCGGAAACGCACCGGCTTTTTCAAAAACAATTACTCGATGAGCAAGATTTAGACGTGAAAGACATCTTGCTACTAGATGAAGGACATTGTTTTAGAGATAATATCTTGAATATTTGCCGAATGACAGACACCGAACCCAAACAATTCGATTTGAAAATAGGAAATTTTGATGCTTTGATAAAATTATCCAAAGAAGGAATGGGCATGACCCTCCTTCCCTATTTACAAACTGAAGATTTATGCGAAAAAGACCGCAAATACCTCCGGAATTTTAAAAAACCCGAACCGGCTCGTGAAGTAAGTTTGATTCATGCCAAAGATATTTTTAAGAAGAATATTACCGATGCCCTGTTTAAAACCATCAAAGGAATCGTGAAAGGTGCCATTATGTTTTATGATGTACGCATTATCAGTCCCTTGCCTAAGAATAATTAGTAGAGACGTTTTGCAAACGTCTCAGATGGTTTTGCAAACGTCTCAGATGGTTTGCAAAAATCCCAAAAATATTAATAATGAACGAATACATTCTGCAAACATCTAGAACATAAAATCATCAACAATAAATATTCTGTTGCAATCTATTATAATAACAAAAAATAAGTTTGGGGAGAATATTCTTCCTAATCTCCTTATTTTTGCGGAGAATATTTCGTATATTTGTCGCATAAGTATATTATTACATGGCAAAATACATTTATCAATATGACAATTGGCCTAATTTCATTTGGAAAGAAGACGAAATTCAATCAATTTTGGGAAAGATTCGTTATTTACAAGGTAAAATCTTCGGACAAATAAATGCACTTGGATTCTCTATCAAAAATGAAACACTGCTTGCTACACTTACCCTTGATGTATTAAAATCGTCAGAAATAGAAGGAGAAATACTAAACTACAATCAGGTTCGTTCATCAATAGCCAGAAGATTAGGGCTGGAATATGCCGGAATGGTATACAGCAACAGAAATGTAGAAGCTGTTGTTGAAATGATGCTGGATGCTACACAAAATTATCAAAAACCTCTTGATGAAGAACGATTATTTGCTTGGTACGCATCTTTGTTCCCAACAGGAAGAAGTGGAATGTATAAGATAGATGTCGGAAATTACAGAAAAGGTGAAATGCAAATTGTATCAGGTGCTATGGGAAAAGAAAAAATTCATTATCAAGCACCACCGGCAAAACAAGTAAAACAGGAAATGGATAAATTTTTGGAATGGTTTAATAATGAAACTAAATTAGATAATGTCATAAAATCGGCCATTGCCCACTTTTGGTTTATCATTATCCACCCTTTTGATGATGGAAATGGACGTATTGCCCGTGCTATTTCGGATTTATTATTGGCTCGTTCTGACAATAGTTCGCAAAGATTTTACAGTTTATCCAACCAAATATTAATAGAAAGAAAAGTTTATTACGAAGTACTACAAAAGGTTCAATACCAAAACGGAGATATAACAGAATGGTTAACATGGTATTTAAATTGCCTGTACAGAGCATTAATAAATACCGAACAAACCATAAACAAAGTTCTTTATAAAGCAGATTTTTGGGATAAACACAAAGATACAGAATTAAATGCCAGACAACGATTAATGTTAAATAAACTACTGGATGGATTTACAGGAAAGCTGAAAACATCTAAATGGGCAAAAATTACCAAATGCTCACAGGATACAGCCTTACGAGATATAAAAGATTTAATAGAAAAAGGTATTTTAAAACAAGAAAAGTCAGGTGGTAGAAGCACTAATTATGAATTGGTTGATGATTAAAGCTCACTTGAAAGAAAAAACAAAAAACTTTGCTAAACGAAGTTTGTAACTTCGCGACTTAACACAAGATTCACAAAAAATAAAAACAAATGACCTGGATAAAATATTTCAAAAACGCCCGTAAACGATTGTTGGACAACCGTAATAAAAAAGAATCTGCCCGTTCGGCTTTTCAAATGGACTACGACCGGATTGTATTTTCATCGGCTTTTCGCCGGTTGCAAAACAAAACCCAGGTATTACCCTTTCCGCAATCCGATTATGTCCGCAACCGGCTTACCCATAGTTTGGAAACTGCCTCTGTAGGCAGAACGCTTGGAAATATCGTAGGCGAAAGCATCGTCCATAAATATCCGGCTCTTCAAAGCGAACTCAATATTCAAGCCACCGATTTCGGACACTTGGTGTCGGCAGCTTGTTTGGCACACGACATCGGGAACCCGCCTTTTGGTCACAGTGGTGAAGCGGCTATCGGACAATTTTTTAAAAGTGAAACCGGCAAAAAACTCACAAAAGGATTAACCCCTAAACAAATAGCCGACCTGCAAAATTTTGAAGGCAATGCCTCCGGTTTGCGCATCATCGCCCAAACTTTGGACAAGCAATCCGCTATTTCCGGCGGCTTGCGTTTGACCTTGGGATTATATGCCACTTTTACCAAATACCCGAAAGAATCCTTACCCAACCGTAAAAAAGAAGGCGTAGCCAGCCTGAAAAAATTTGGGATTTACCAGTCGGAAATCGATTTGTTTGAACAAGAAATTGCCGGAAAGTTAAATATGATTCCTCAGCACACGCAAGAAGGCAAGGCTTGGAAACGTTTTCCACTGACTTTTTTAGTAGAAGCCTCCGATGATATCTGCTACCATATCATCGATTATGAGGATGGTTTTCATATGGGATTTATTCCCTTTGAGCAAGTGGAAACCGACTTTGGCAACTTGATTGATTGGAATGATGAAAATAAAGCGCGCTATCATAAAATTTACGATTTACGCGAAAAAGTGAATTACCTGCGCAGCTTGGCTATCAACAGTTTGGTACGACAAACCGCCGATATATTTATCCGTAATGAAGAAGATTTTGTCAACGGCAAACTCGATACGCCTTTATTGAAATTGTTACCGGAAAAAACCCGTGTGCATCTGGATAAAATCATCGCTGAAAGCATAGATAAAATCTACCAATCCGGTACGGTATTGCGCATTGAAATGGCCGGACTGAAAGTCATCCCCGATTTATTGGAAAAATTTGTCACAGCCAACCTGTTCCCCAAAGAACACAAACAACTCTATAAATTACTGCCCTTAAAATATAAATCCGGACAAACCGCCTACGAAAAAATCTTAAACGCCACCATGTTTATCAGCGATATGACCGACCGGCAAGCCGTGGAATTGTATAAAAACCTGAACGGTATTGAACTGGCGGGGTATTAAAAATACCTGTCATTCCGACGATTGTCTGCGTAGAGACGCGATGCATCGCGTCTCTACGAAATACGCCGTCAATTGTTTATCTGTGCTAATCTGTGAAATTTGTGGTTAAATAATCTACGTCAAAAATTCTGTACCGGAAATATTAGACGCGAGGCATCGCGTCTCTACCGCGTTTGTTAATGGTATATCTGTACAAATCTGTGAAATTTGTGTTTAAAATTCCGATTTTTCATACAATTTAACCGTCGGGTATTTACTTTTGGTCATTTCGTACGAAAAGGGTGAATCGGCCAAAAACACCTGTTTACCGTATTTGTCCTTGGCTAAATAACGTTGTTTTACGCGGATAAAATCCTTGTATTCGGCATTGTTGGGGTCTTCGGGTGCTACCCAAAAGGCTTTGTACACACTCAGCGGCTCGTAGGTACATTTGGCACCGTATTCATGTTCGAGGCGGTATTGAATCACATCGTATTGCAGTGCGCCTACGGTTCCTATGACTTTTCGACCGTTCATATCCAAAATAAACAACTGTGCGACTCCTTCGTCCATCAATTGGTCGATGCCTTTGGCTAATTGTTTGGATTTCATCGGGTCGGCATTGTTGATATAGCGAAAATGTTCCGGGGAGAAACTGGGGATACCCTTAAAGTGTAGCATCTCGCCTTCGGTAAAAGTGTCGCCTATTTTAAAGTTACCTGTATCGTGTAAACCGACAATATCACCGGGGAAACTCTCGTCTACCACTTGTTTTTTTTGGGCAAAAAAAGTATTGGGACTCGAAAATTTAAAATTCTTTTTCAAGCGGGTGTGAAAATAAGGCGTATTTCGTTTGAAAGTTCCCGAAACGATTTTGACAAACGCCAAACGATCGCGGTGTTTGGGGTCGAGGTTGGCGTGAATTTTAAAGACAAATCCTGTCATTTTGGGTTCTTCGGGACGCACGATGCGTTCTTCGGCTTCTTTGGGTTGTGGAGGTGGTGCGATATCGACAAAGCAGTCGAGTAATTCCTGTACCCCGAAGTTGTTCAAAGCCGAACCGAAAAATACGGGTTGTAAATCGCCTTTCAGGTAAGCCTCACGGTCAAAGGGATTGTAAACACCTTCTACCAATTCCAAGTTTTCTTTGAGTTCTTCCGCTTTATCTTCACCGATGAGTTCCGGCAGGCGCTTATCGTTCAGGTCGGTTATTTCTTCGGCATGGGCGATTTGTTGCTTGTGTTCACCGGAAAAAAGTTTGAGTTTTTGTTCCCAAATATTGTATACGCCCATAAAATCGCTACCCATACCGATGGGGAAACTCAAAGGGGTGACACGCAAACCCAGTTTTTGTTCGATTTCATCCAGCAGTTCAAAAGCATCTTTTCCTTCGCGGTCGAGTTTGTTGATAAACACGATAATCGGGATGTTGCGCATCCGGCAGACTTGTACCAATTTTTCAGTTTGTTCTTCCACCCCTTTGGCAACGTCAATCACCACGATAACGCTATCGACTGCCGTAAGTGTCCGGTAGGTATCTTCGGCAAAATCCTTGTGTCCGGGGGTATCCAGAATGTTTATTTTTTTGCCTTTGTAATAAAACGCCAACACAGAAGTAGCTACGGAAATTCCCCGTTGTTTTTCTATCTCCATAAAATCGGAAGTAGCGGTTTTCTTGATTTTATTGGACTTAACGGCACCGGCTTCTTGAATGGCACCTCCGAAAAGTAATAATTTTTCAGTCAGGGTGGTTTTACCGGCATCGGGGTGTGAAATAATTCCAAACGTACGTCTTTTGGCAATTTCTTGTTCTAAACTCATATTTTTTTAGTTAATAGTTAATAGTGTTCGTCCCGACTTCTGTCGGGACTCACTAGTATTAAGTGTCACTTCGCTTTCAGGTGACAGTCAAGCATATTAAGTCTTGTTTAATACGAATTTGCAAAAGTAAGGAAGGCTTTTTAAAGTGGCAAATTTGATTTATGATGTTAGGTGTAATTATTATTTCAAGTAATAGAGTGGGAGTATACTTGGGTGTCTCCTTTTTTTGTAGAATTAGAACCTATGGTGGTTCAGTATGATATTCCTGTAAAAAGAGAAGAAATAGATATCAATATTCCTGATTTTTTTCGTTATCGTTTGCATCCTACCGGCTTGTATGAGTTTCAACTACAAAAAAAGAGTAAAGTAAAAAGTCACCGCGTAGTTGATGCAGATTTGCAGTCGGATGGAGTTTTGTTGCATAACGATTATCGGTATAAAGAAAATATTTAATTTATACTTTACAAATCAGTGACGTACCGGCTTTGCACAAAGAACTTTACGTAGGGAATATTGAAAAATTTAGAAGTTTGGTTGTTTATTGTAGGTATTGTTTTGTAAAGGTTTGTTTCTCAATGTGTTAAAAATTACTTAAAATTAATAAAATGCAAACATGTGCTTTATATATATTAAATAAGAGTGATAAAAAAAATTTTTCATTCGCAAAAAACCTGTACTTATGAAAGTTAATAATGAGGACAATTCTTATTTTTTAAGAAAAAACAGATAATTTATTATTTTTTTTTCTTAATTTTGCAAAAGATATGAATTAAAAAAAACAATAAAAATTATGAAAAGACTATTATTTTTTGGAATGATGCTCATGGGTGCAAGTATTTTTGCTCAAGATCTTCCCACCAACCCTGAACCCGGAAAATGTTACGTTCGTTGTAAAACTCCGGAAGAATGGAAAACAGAAGATGTTACTATTGAAGTAATGCCTTCTTATACTAAGTACACTACTCACCCGTCACAATATACTACAGAGACGGAAACAGTTGTTGTAAAAGATGCTTATCAACAATTAAGTGTTGTTCCTGCCAAATACGGAACAGAAACTTTTGAAATTGAAACCACAGGCCCTTCAAAAAAAATTAAGAAAAATGCAGCTTCATATTCAAAAGCTTTCACAGAAGTAGAAGTGAAATCTCCTGCTAAAAGTTTATCAGTTGTGCCTGCTAAACTAGGAACAGAAACTTTTGACGTTGTGGTAAAAGGTCCCGGCAAAAAAGTAGAAGTTATTCCTGCAAAGTATGAAACGGTTTATGAAGAAATCGTTGTACAAGAAGCCTATAAAAAATTGGTTAAAGTACCTGCAGAGTACAAAACCGTTACTGAAACAGTTGTAGTACAACCCGCTTCATACAAATACAAATATTATCCTGCCAAATTCGGTACTGAAGAAGTAGTAATTCCGAAATTTGACGGAGGTAAAAAAATGAAAGTGATTCCTGCGCAATGGAAAAAAGAAACTTTCAATTACTTAAAAAGTCAAAAAGGTTCTAAATTAAGAGTAGTACCTGCTAAATTTTCAAAAGATTATCAAACTATTGAAGTAGCTCCTGCTACTGCCAAATGGGAATTAGGTGCAAAATCACCTGATTGTGAATCCCCGGATCCCAACGATTGTCGTGTATGGTGTTATAAAGAAACTCCTGCCAAATTCGTAACGGTTGAAGTAACTAAATTAGACAGCGATGCACACGTAGAAACCATTCCCGGATGTAACACTATGGGAGGAGACGGTTGTGTAACCGGAACTTATACTAAATCTACATTGGTTAGTCCTGCTACTACTCAAATGATTGATGTTCCTGCTACTACTACTACTATTAAAAAAGTAGTAATGGTTGAGCCTCCGCGAGCTGAAAGAGTTGAAATTCCCGAAGTAACCAAAACTTACAAAAAAGTAGTAATGGTTACGCCTCCTTCAACCAAAGAAGTTGTCGTGCCGGCAGTTACCAAAAAAATCAAAAAAGTGGTAATGGTAGAAGAACCTAAAGTTATCATTAAAGATATCCCCGCGGTTACCAAAACTTTCAAGAAAACTGTTATGGTGGAAGAACCCAAAGCCGTATATCATGATATTCCCGGAAAATCACAAAAAATTCCTGTTACCAATGTAGCACCTCCTACATATGAAATAGTTGATGTACCCGGAGTAACTAAAACTTTCAAGAAAACCGTTATGGTAGAAGAACCCAAAGCTATTGCAAAAGATGTACCTGCCAAAACAGCTGTAATTAAGAAAACAGTAGTTAGTAAAGAAGCTTGGGCTGACAGTCAAACTGTACCTGCCAAATATAAAACTATCAAAAAACAAGTATTGGTTAAAAAAGGAGGTTTGACACAATGGAGAGAAATCGATTGTAAATTAGTAGCTTATAATCCGCTACCTATCAACTGGCCATTGGGAAGTGCAACACTTACACCGCAAGCCAAAAAAATCATCGATACTCGTTTGATTCCTGCTATTAAAGCTAATCCTGGTGTAAAAGTAGAAATCGCTTCTCATACCGACTCTAGAGGTTCTGCCGATAGCAACCAAAAATTATCTGAAAGACGTGCACAAGCCGTTGTAAGATACTTGGTGTCAAAAGGAATCTCACCCGATAGATTAATAGCCAAAGGATATGGTGAAACCAAATTGTTGAACAGATGTTCTGACGGTGTTAAATGTTCAGAAGCCGAACACAGAAAAAATCGTAGAACTGAATTCAGAATGTTAAGTGAATAATATTTATTATTAAATATAATGTAAAAAACAAGCAGGAGGTAAAAATCCTGCTTGTTTTTATTTGGATATATCAATAATAATGTGTAAAATTGCATTATAAAATTAAAATTATTACTATTATGAAAAAATATGTTGCCATATTAATACTTATGTTAAGTGTTTCGGTTCAAGCTCAAAAATTGTCTTCACAGTTTAATGTAAAAAAATATGCTATTGATCAAACTGAAATGATTAAAAGTGCTTTGAATTTGGATCAACAAACCGCTGATTTGGTTTTTAATGCCAATATGAAAAAAGCTTATTCTATCCACAAATACATCCTTCTTAAAGAATCTCAAAACGAAGCGGAAGGAAAAACTTTACAACAAATCATCAAAGAAGTACAAAATGATGCGGAAAGAGGAGCCGGTTATCAACATGAAATGAAATCTATTTTAGGTGACAAGTACGATGAATTTGTTGATAAATTTGGTAATAACGATTAAGGTTTATATTTATACCTTTTAATGTTTTATAAAACCTGCTGTTACAGTAGGTTTTTTTATGGCCATAAATTAAAAAACCGCTACAAAAAGTAACGGTTTTTATTTTGCATTATAATATGGCTTATCTAATCCTGTCAACAGATTTTACAAGTCTTTCGTCCCTTTTGATATACTTATTGGCAATAAGTAAAAAAACGATAGAAATGACAGGAACCAATAACTTAATATCCTTCTCAGAAAATTGCTTTTCTCCGGATAGGAATCCATTTTGATAGATAGATAAACCTATTAATAGGACAGATGCAAATATAAGTAAATAATTTATCTTTACCTGTAGTTTTCTATTTTTGTAGAGAAAAATATTTACAAGTAAAACAAGCGCAGAAATACCTCCTAAAACCAAATATTTGTAACAATTGGCTACAATATCACCAGTATATCCCAAATAAGCATAAAAAGCCAGACTCAAAAAGCCTAAAAACATATAAACAGATTGAATTCGTTGTAACATTTTTTGAAATTTTTCAACAAAAATAAAATAAAATGCCTTTAAATAAAAAAAAATTATTATTATTGCACTATAATTACTCATCCACTTATTTTAATACTCGCATTTATCGTTAATAAAATTCTTTATAGTGATTTTAAAATAGAAATAATACAAATTAACACAAGCAAAATATAAATTTATACAATTATGTTTGATATTGAAGCCCTGAAACAATTAAAATTGGCGGCTTTGCAAGAAATTGCCAAAGCCATAGGTATTAAAAAATACTACCACCTAAAAAAAACAGAACTTATTTATAAACTTCTAGACTATCAAGCCGACCATCCCCAAGAAGTGAAAAAAAAGATGGAGGCTATTGATATTGAAAGCTTACAAAGAGAAAATACGGTGCAAAAAAGAGGCAGACGTCCTAAAAAACAAAAGGAAGAACCCAAAGAAACTTCATCTGCTGCAACTGATTCCAAACAAGAAGAGGCTCCCAAAAAACCCAAACGAGGACGTCCACGTATAAAAAAACAAGAAGAAGAAAAGCCATCGGTTGAAAAACAAGTTCAAAAAACGCCTGAAAAACAAGAAGAAAATCTTGAAAAAACCAACTCCAAGCGCAAGAAAAGAAAAAGAATGGAACAACCGGTGAACAAACCTGAAAAGACTTTCCAAGAAGACCGTAAAGAATCGAAAGAACCATCTGAAACCAAGCCCGAAGAAAAAATAGAAAAGCCAACAACTAATAATAAAGAAAAATATAAAAATAAAAATCAGAGATATAATAAAAACTCAAGAAATTCCCGCGAAGAAGAATTTGAATTCGACGGTATCATTGAAGCGGAAGGCGTATTGGAAATTTTACAAGACGGTTATGGTTTTTTACGTTCTGCAGATTTTAATTATTTGAGTTCGCCGGATGATGTATATCTCTCCCAATCGCAAATCAGGTTATTCGGATTAAAAACAGGAGATACCGTCAAAGGAATTGTACGGCCTCCCAAAGAAGGCGAAAAATTTTACCCGTTAATTCGTGTATTACAAATCAATAACCAAGATCCGGCCATAGTACGTGACCGGGTTGCTTTTGAACATTTAACCCCTTTATTTCCTAATGAAAAATTAAATATTGCAGGTAAAAGAAGTACTTTGTCTACCAGAATAGTAGATCTTTTTGCTCCCATTGGCAAAGGACAACGGGCGATGATAGTTTCACAACCCAAAACCGGAAAAACCATTTTATTAAAAGATTTAGCCAATGCCATTGCTGCCAATCACCCCGAAGTATATCAAATGATTTTGTTGATAGACGAACGGCCTGAGGAAGTAACCGATATGCGTGAAAGTGTTACCGGTGAAGTAATTGCTTCTACCTTTGACGAATCGGCTGACAAACATGTACGCGTAGCCAATATGGTGATTGAAAAAGCCAAACGAATGGTAGAAAGCGGAATGGATGTAGTTATTTTATTGGATTCAATTACACGTTTGGCACGTGCTTACAATACGGTACAACCCATGTCAGGACGTGTTTTATCCGGAGGGGTAGATTCTAATGCTTTACATAAACCCAAACGTTTCTTTGGAGCAGCACGCAATATTAAAGAGGGTGGTTCGTTAACTATTATTGCTACGGCTTTGATTGATACCGGCTCTAAAATGGATGAAGTGATTTTTGAAGAATTTAAAGGAACCGGTAATATGGAATTACAACTCGATCGTAATTTGGCCAACAGACGTATTTATCCGGCTATTGATATTAAAAATTCCAGTACCCGTCGTGATGATTTGTTGCATTCGGACAGAACCATTCAACGCATGTGGTTACTCAGACGTTATTTGGCAGATATGAATCCTATCGAAGCGATGGAATTTGTCAAAGAAAGGATTGAAGATACTCAAAATAATGAAGAATTTTTGTTGTCGATGAATGACTAATAAATATTTTGCAACACAAACAAACAAATACTGAGTATCAATAAGTTGCAAAAAGAAACGGCATCTGTTCGAAAGAACAGATGCCGTATTCTTATTTGTTTATTAATATGGATTAAGCCTCTTCCGAAGACTTATTGCCTTCTATTTCATCTTTTGCTTCATCTACTTTTTCTTCAGTAGAATCTACCACGTCTTTTACTTTATCGGTAACATTAGAAGCTACTTCGCTAACTTTGTCCGTAGCTTTATCAACTACTGCACTGGCTTTTTCTCTCAAATCCTTGGTCTCTTCCATTAAATCACTCCCCACAGTTTTTGCTTTTTCAGTTACATCAGCTACTACTTCTGTAGCTTTTTCAGTTACTTTTCCGGCGACTTCCGTAGCTTTTTCACGGAGTTCCTGAGTTTCTTCCATTACATCATCTTTGATTTCTTTAGCTTTATCAGCCATTTTATCAGCTATTTCAGAGGCTTTTTCTTTTAATCCTTGAGTTTCTTCTTTTAAATCTTCAGAAATTTTATCAAATTTTTCTTCAGCTACTTTTGCTGTTTCTTCAACAAATTCATTGGCGTTTTCAGCCAATTCTTCTGCTTTGTCTTTGGCTTTGCCAAACATTTTTTTAAATGAATCAAATAGTCCCATAATTTTGTGTTTTTGTTAATAATTAAGTTTTTAGGAAAATTTTGTTTACCTTAGTTTTCTCTTTACAAAAGTAAAACAAATATCTAAAAAAACAAGCCTATCTAATACGGATATTTAGAATTAATTAAATTACTGCTAAAACACTATAATAAAATAGTTAAAAAATTTTTTAATTAATTTCTGCTAATTCTCATGGTATTTTACAAATTTTATTGTATTTTTATTGAAAAGATAAAATCCTTAGAGTTATGAAAAAAATATTAGTTCCGGTTGATTTTTCAGCCAAATCAGAAGAAGCATTAAAAGTAGCTGCTAAAATTGCCCGTAAAATTAATGCCGAAATATATGTTTTGCACCTGTTGGACATTCCTTCCACTGAAATAGATATGAGTGATGGTAATATCATCCCAAAAGGACCTGTAGCTATGATTCTTTTTGAGCAAACTCATGAGAAGTTTGATGAATTTTTGGATAAAGATTATTTAGATAATATTCCGGTATATGAAAATGTTTTGACAGATGCTCCGGTTGAAGGCATATCGGAATTTGCCAATAAAAATAAAATTGATTTTATTATAATGGGTTCACATGGAACTTCCGGTTTGGAAGATTTTTTTGTTGGTTCCAATACCGAAAAAGTAGTGCGTTCATCTAAAATACCTGTATTGGTAGTAAAAGAATCTGCTGATCAATTTAATGTAGATAAGGTGATAATTGCCGCCAAATTTGAAGGAAAATATGTCAAAGAATTTCATAAAATTATGGATTTTCTCAAAATTTTTGACCCCGAAATTTATTTGTTGCGAATTAATACTATTTCCAACTTTAAATCTACCAAAGAATTGGAAGAAATTTTCGATAATTTCTTAAAAAAAGTGCCTGAATACAAATGTTTAAAACCGGTTATTTATGACGATTATACCGTGCAAGAAGGTATTTTTAACTTTGCCGATAAAATAGATGCCGGACTTATCGCTTTAGCAACACGAGGCAGACAAGGAATCATGCACTTCTTTGGTGACAGTATCGCCGAAAGGGTAGTGAATACCGCCAAAAGAAATATATTGACTATAAAAGTTGGAAAATAAATTCAGTATAAAATTTTTTATTATAATCGTGGGGAGTTGAAGTCAACTCCCCATTGTATGTATGTTGCATTGCCTGAAATATTAAGTGAACACTTCACTAAGTATCGAAGATTTTTGTTTAATGTTTTTGCCGGTGTAATTTTATAAATTTTTATAGAACTTTTATCTTAGATGAATTTCATGTATATTTGGAAAAAATTGAACCTTAATAAAGATTTATGTTATGATTAGAAAAATATTAATTATTACTTTGTTTTTGGCAGGGATGTTTTTCGTGCAAGCCCAAATTTCCAAGGAAAAAACTTTTACCAATGTAAAAGATAGTAAATACCAATTTACGATTGTCAAACACCTGGATGTAACCCCGGTAAAAGACCAAAACCGTACCGGAACTTGTTGGAGTTTTTCGGGATTATCATTTTTAGAGTCCGAATTGCTTCGCAAAGGAAAAGGAACTTATAATTTATCCGAAATGTGGATTGCCCGTAATGCTTATTTGGGCAAAGCCCGTAATTACCTGTTGATGGATGGTTATTTAAATTTTGGCGAAGGAGGAGAATTTCACGATATTCCTTGGGTGGTTAGTCGTTACGGATTGGTACCGGAATATGCATATCCGGGTAAAATTTACGGAGGCAATAAGCATAATCATGCCGAATTACATGCCGTGCTGACCGGTATGCTTAAAGCTTTGAAAAAGAAACCGCAAAACCACAAATTGACCCAATCATGGCAGAAAGCTTATACCGAAGTATTAGATGCTTATTTAGGACAAGTACCGGATAACACCGAAGATTTTACTTTTGAAGCGGACGGCAAGACTTATACACCCAAAACTTTTGCCAAACATCTCGACTTGAATATGGATGATTATGTAGAGTTGACTTCTTTTACCCATCATCCATATTATAAAGCTTATACCATGGAATTGCCCGATAACTGGCAGTTGCATCAGGCTTATAATATTCCGTTGGACGAATTGCTCGAAGTAGCCGATGGCGCCATCATGAAAGGCTACACCTTTGCATGGGGAGCTGATGTGTCCGAAAAAGGTTTTTCGCACCGTAAAGGTTTAGCCATTGTGCCCGAAGACGAAAGAAGCGTTCAAGATAAAAAGAGTACCGAATTATTTTTTAAAGAAAACGGCGAAAAAATTCCCAATGCTTTTTATCAACCCGTCAAAGAAAAAATCGTGACACCAGAAGAACGCCAAAAAGCTTACGAAAACGGTGAAACTACCGATGACCACGGCATGCACATCGTCGGTATCGTAAAAGACCAAAAAGGTAATAAGTACTTTGTAGTGAAAAATTCATGGGGTACCCGATACAACGAATTAAACGGATACTTTTTGGCATCCTATCCGTATTTCCGGTACAAAACCATTGATGTGTTTGTTCACAAAGATGCTTTACCCAAAAAATTACGTCAAAAATTGGGATTATAATCAATTTATCAGTTCAACGATTACACGATTACACGGTTCCTGAACTTATAGAAGGACGATTCAACAATAAACAAAAATAAAATGATATTATCAATGACCGGGTACGGCAAGTCCGAAACCTTATTTAACAACAAAAACATTAGTGTGGAAATCCGTAGTTTAAACAGCAAAAACTTAGATGTAAAATTGCGTTTGCCTCAACTATATCGGGAAAAAGAGATGGAAATCCGCAAGTTGTTGTCTCAAATTATAAAAAGAGGTAAGGTAGATGTGTTTATCAATGTGGAAGATATGGAAGACCGTCCTAAAAATCATATCAATCAACCTGTATTTTTGTCCTATCTCAAACAACTCAAACAGATACAGCCTACGGCGGATGTCAATATGTTGATTCCGGCGGTTTTGCGTTTGCCCGATGTGTTGCAAGCCGAAGAAGAACAAATAGATGAGCAAGAATGGGAAACATTAAAACAAACGGTGAAACAAGCTGCCGGTAAGTTGATGAAATATCGCGAAGACGAAGGCGCTTCCATAGAAAAAGATTTGCGACTACGTTTGGAAAATATCCGTTTAAATATGCAAAAAATAGATGAGTTGGATAAAAACCGTTTGGACCGGGTTAAAGAAAGGTTAACAGAAGCTTTAAAACAACTCAAACAAGAGGTGGACGCCAACCGCTTTGAGCAAGAATTAATCTATTATCTTGAAAAATACGATATCAATGAAGAAAAAGTTCGTTTAAATAATCATTTGGATTATTTTGAACAGCAGTTAAACGCACCGGAAATCCTCAAAGGCAAAAAATTGGGTTTTATCGCCCAAGAAATGGGACGTGAAATCAATACCACAGGATCCAAAGCCAACGACAGCGATATACAGCAAGTAGTAGTGACAATGAAGGATGAATTGGAAAAAATAAAAGAACAGGTGCTGAATGCTTTGTAACAGTTTGTGTTTGTCAATCGTTGTATTGATATAACACAAAATATATCAAATTTATGTACGGAGCAGGACATGTATTAGATTTTATCAACCGAATGCGTTTTAATCGCAGTCAGTTAAAACACCGGAAAAAATTTAAGTCCGATGAAAAATATTTTCATGTGGTTGAGGTAAGTCCGTTATTTAAACAAAAAAAATATAAGAAACTAAAACAATTGTCAGAAGAGGAATTAGTCGCCTATAAACAAAAAATGCACGCACGTTTGCGCCGTGAAAGAAGGCTTTTTTTGCTGAAAATGCTGATAGGGATATTGATTTTAGGAGGTTTGGCATATTGGGTGTTTACGGGAATTTTCTAATAACATTAGCCCTAATGTTTTTTTTGCAAGCTTAGTTTCCAATAGTTTGTCACCAACGAAGTGATGGTAACCTTACTAGTTTTTTGAAAGATATATGGATATAATAAAGTTTATAATTTTATAGCATTAAAATTTGCATTAAGTAAGCGAAATTACAAACTTCGCTGAGCCTGAGATATATATGGATACACTAAACTTGTTAAAATTTGCAGTTTGAATTAAATAAGCGAAGTCCTAAACTTCGCAAAGTATAGAATATCAGTTCATCGATTTATCAGTTCATCGATTTATCAATTTATCAAATAATCAATAATAATATGAACACAGCATACGTAAAAACAGAAATCATCCGTTCGGTAGGATATATCACTTTTTATCATCCGGCGAGTAATTCTATGCCTTCGGATTTGCTCAAACAATTAAAAGAAAGTATCGAGCAGGCGGATAAAGATGAACAAATCAAAAGCATCGTTTTGCAAAGTGAAGGCAGGGTTTTTTGTGCCGGTGCTTCATTTGAAGAGCTGATGGCATTGCGTGATATGGATGTTGCCGTAGCCTTTTTTATGGGTTTTGCCCGTGTAATCAATACCATGCGGAAAGCCTCTAAGTTTATCATTGTCAAAGTGCAAGGCAAAGCCGTAGGCGGAGGCGTAGGATTGATAGCAGCGGCGGATTATGCCATGGCAACTGATAAAGCGGCGGTAAAACTATCAGAGCTCTCCATTGGGATAGGTCCCTATGTGATTGCTCCGGCCGTTAAAAGAAAAGTGGGGATTTCGGCATTTTCAGAAATGAGTATTAATGCTTCTGCTTGGCATACGGCATTTTGGGCAAGAGAAAAAGGCTTGTTTGCCAAGGTATTTGACGATGGTGAACAACTCAATAATGAAGTGGAAATCTTGGCAGAAAAATTAGCCTCTTATGATCCAACAGCTACCGAATTACTCAAAAAAGAAATATGGAAAGGTACGGAAGATTGGGATAAGCTATTGGCAGAACAAGCTGAAATTTCAGCACGACTCACATTGCGCGATTTTACACGGCAAAAATTAGAGTCATTTAAAAAATAAAAAATGTATGATATAGATATCAAATCTTCTATACAAAAATCCAAAATAGTAGAAAAAACCTCTTTTTGGAACAAGCTGAGTGATGTGTTTTTTTATGCATTGGTTTTTGGGGGGCTGCCGTTTGTAGCAATTATCAATTTGAAAGAAAAACTCGACCAACAAGCCCCTTTGCAAACAGCAGTAATTATATTGATAGTCATTATGTTATTGGTCTTTTATTTGTTGTATGCTTTGGTAAACATCGACAAACTGTATAGAATACAGGGGGTGTCAAAAAATATGAACCGTAAAATTGTATTAGAGGTAGCCGAAGAATTAGACTGGATAAACTTAAAGCATACACAACATATAAGTGTTTTTAGTAAAAAATGGACTTGGACTTCTTGGCATTGGGGACGGCGTTTGATTGTTATTTATGACCGGAATGATGTGTTGATTAATTGTATTTCATATGGACGTTATGAATTGAAATCTCCATTTCATCATTGGATAGACCGCCGGACGATAAACAAGTGGAAAAAGAAAATCTTGCAAAAGAATTAAGTTTTGCACAATTTTTGAATCATAAAAAGAGTTTATATACTAACGTAAAAAAAGTTAAATGAAAAAACCAATCCTAATTTTTTTATTATTTGCTCAAATCAGCATGCTAGCTCAAATCAGTAAAGATAGTTTTATAGTTAATTATATCAATTCGGGCGCTACTCCTATATTTTCTTTTTTTGGAGAAGATAAGGTTTATTTGGACGAAGAAACCTTAAAAATTAATAATTATATAGGTTCTCCTTTGTTGTTTGACAGTTGGGCAGAAGCGGAAGTTACTTTTTCAGACGGAAAAAAAATTTATATTCCTAAGCTCAATTACGACGCTTTAAGTGATCAATTGATTGTATATTCAAAAAAATTAAATAATAAAATACCTTTAGTGTCTTTGGATAAAAACAGTGTAGATAAAGTTTTATTCAAAACGGATGAAGGCAATAAATTGTTTTACAGACTTCCTGCTTTGACGTTTAATGATACTAAACCAAAGATGGATTTTTTTGAAGTATTTGCTTCTTCACCCGGTAAGGTATATTTGATTAAGAGTTATTATAAAAAGATATCACATAATCGTTTAAGCGATATGCCCTATTCCGACAGTCAGCAAGCATATGTTATCAGAACTTATGCTCAATATTATTTAAAGAACAAAGACGGCATTTTTATTCCTTTAAAATTAAAAAAGAAAGCCGTATTCAGAGCTTTGGCTGATTCGGACCATGAAAAGGATTTGAAGACTTTTATCAAAAAAAACAAGCTCAACTTGTCTGACCCGTTTGATGTTCAAAAATTATTGGAATATTATCACAAAAAACTAAAAGCCCAATAATTTTGCAGAATTAAGACTTAACCGAATAGACAAATTGTCCCATTTGTCAGGATAAGCATAAGCACCCATCCGGTAATAAAAACCCAGTCCCAAACTTCCGAATAAACGGTCGAATTCAATTCCCGATTCATAGTATATTTGATCGAGACTTTTGATACCGGCATAGGTGTTGGCATCATAGCTCAATCCGAAAGCTACGCGACCGACAAAATTG
>Ga0256843_1000619_pt1 | contig 29929 bp, 26 predicted proteins | sample AlvinellametaG_FD_191572 | JGI IMG/M metagenome (GOLD analysis project Ga0256843, IMG submission 191572) | Pompeii worm associated microbial communities from hydrothermal vent at the East Pacific Rise, Pacific Ocean - Alvinella | ecosystem: Host-associated > Annelida > Integument > Unclassified ...
AAAGGTGGATGGGGTAGAGGGATTCGAACCCCCGAATAGTGGCACCAAAAGCCACGGCCTTACCGCTTGGCGATACCCCAATATTTGAAAGTTATAATTTGGTTGCGGAAGCTGGATTTGAACCAGCGACCTTCGGGTTATGAGCCCGACGAGCTACCGAACTGCTCTATTCCGCGGTGTTTAAACACTTTCACTCTGTGTTTGTGAGCGAAATTATAGACAAAATTTTTTTTAATGTCAAGAGTTTTTCGAAAAAAAGTGAAATTTCTTTTTTGACCTCTTTTTAATGAAGATTTTTATATAATAAAAACAATAAAAATATAATTATATAAAGAGAATGAAATGAAACCAATTGATAGAGTTTTAAAGGCCATCGAAGATATTAAAAAAGGAAAGATGGTCATCATGATAGATGATGAGGACAGAGAGAACGAAGGTGACCTGGTCTATGCCGCTGCGTTTTCTACACCCGAACATGTAAACTTTATGGCAACACATGCCAGAGGTCTTATCTGTGTGGCACTCTCAAGACCCATAGCAAACAGACTTGAGCTAAATCCTATGGTGAGTTCGAACACATCTTCTTATGAGACTGCGTTTACGGTTTCTGTTGATGCTAAAAGTGCACTTACCGGTATCTCGGCAAAAGAGAGAGATGATACCATCAAGATACTTGCAAATCCCATCTCAAACGCAGATGAACTTGTAAAACCGGGACATATCTTTCCTCTTATTGCAAAAGAGGGCGGGACACTGGTACGTACTGGGCATACAGAGGGTTCTGTAGACCTGTGTCGTTTGGCAGGTTTGAGCGAAGCGGGTGTTATTTGTGAGATCATAAAAGATGATGGAGAGATGGCTCGTCGTGATGATCTGGATCTTTTTGCTCAAAAACATGATCTGCATACGGTCTTTATCTCCGATATCGTGGAGTATCGTCTTGCAAATGAGAGACTTGTAAAAGAGGTGGATGTATCAGAGATAGAGTTCTTTGGTGTGAAGGTGAGTCGTTATATCTTTGAAGATCACGACGGTATCGAACATACTGCGATTTTATTTTACAGTGCGGGAGAGGTGGCAAATGTAAGAGTACACAATGTCATTCCTGATTGTGAACTGCTTCTAAATCAAGATAAGTACAATAACCTTATCAACTCCATAGAGTATCTCAAGAAGAACAGTGGTCTTTTAGTCTTTATCAACAAGACAAATCATCAAGATAACGCAGCGATGAAGGAGTTCGGAATTGGAGCGCAGATCATTAAGTCATTTGGTGTTTCAAAGATGAACCTCATTACATCGATGAAAAAGACGGACTTTATAGGACTGAGCGGCTTCGGGTTGGAAGTAAACGACATTATAGATATATAAAAGAGATGGTATGAGAGAATTTTTTAAAAGAGTTGAAGACGACGGCAGTGAGATTTACATAGAGAGCGATATGAGTGCTTATGGTTACAGTGAGCGCTATAGCTGGCTCTTTAGTGTTTTCATCAAATTCGATGCAGATAAGAATTCAAAAGATAGTTTTGAAGAGTTTTTAGAGACAAAAGAGGCTCTTATTATCGCTATTGAGCATGAGGGAAGCGCAAAGTATGTCGGCAGCAGGGTCGTAGATGGATGGAACGAACTCTACTTCTATGCAGAAGACTCTAAAGCTCTAAATACAATAGTCTCCAAAATGTTAAGCAACAGCGGTTATGTCTATGAAAGCAATGTCGTAAAAGATGCAAAATGGGATTTTCACTATAAGCATTTAGTGCCTTCAGAGCTTGAGTCAGCACACATCCAAAGTGAAAAGATCATCTTTTTACTTGAAGAGGAGGGTGATGAGCTGAGTAAACCTCGCATAGTTGAGCATTATGTCTCTTTTGCCACACCGACACAAAAAGAGCGTTTCCTTGAGACACTCTCTCTTGATGGATTTAGTTTTAAAGATGAGATAAGCAGTGATGATTTTGAGAATGGTCTTGCTTTGGTTAAAGAGCATGCTGTTACAGAAAATGAGGTCAAACAGGTTGTCGAAGAACTTTTTGAAGTCCTAAAAAAAGAGCAGGGTTATTACGAAGGGTGGAGTACCACTCTTGCAAATGATGACAGTGAATAATGCAGACTAAAGAGAAGGTTCTTGCGATCGGTGGCGTGATAAATTATATATTTGTCATATTTTTAAATGCGTTTACCGATCTGGGTCATAAGATCATCATTCAAAATACAGTTTTTAAAGTATATGACGGCAGTACGCAGATCGTATTGACCGCTATTGTAAATGCTTTGGTGCTGTTGCCTTTTATCTTGGTATTTTCTCCTTCTGGTTTTTTAGCCGATAGATTTGCAAAGAACAAGATCATGGAGTATTCGGCTGCGTTTGCAATTGTAATTACTCTTGGGATTACCTATGCTTACTATCACGGATACTTTATCTTTGCGTTTGTGATGACCTTCTTACTCTCTATGCAGAGCGCCATTTATGGTCCTGCAAAGTATGGTTACATAAAAGAGCTTTTTGGTGAGAAGTTCCTTACAACAGGAAACAGCATAGCTCAAGCTACTACGACAGTTGCGATTCTTGGCGGTATTATCTTCTACACCGTTCTTTTTGAAAATATGTATGATGATACGCTTGTAACAAAATCAGAGATCTTGCAACGCATAGCACCGCTTGGATGGTTGCTTGTCGTAGGCTCTATCATCGAGTGGTACGCAGCTTCACGATTGCCAAACAAAGTTTTAGCCATTAGTAAACGCAACTTTAACTTTAAAAAGTATTTTCGAGGTGAGTATCTGTTTAAAAATCTCAAAACAGCGACAAGAAAACGAGAGATATTTCATGCGATTCTTGCACTGAGTCTTTTTTGGTCCATCTCTCAAGTTGTGTTAGCGATTTTTGGTGAGTATGCAAAAGACAAACTTGGTGTGACAAATACGATCTATGTACAGGGTGTGATGGCCTTGGCAGGTGTAGGGATCGTGATTGGTTCCATAATGGTTTCAAAACTCTCAAAAGATTATATTAATTTAGGTCTTGCCGGTATTGGTGCTGTTATTATCACTATTTTAGTATTTATCATTCCATTTGTTCACTCTATGAATCTGATAGCTGTTATGTTCCTCTCTTTTGGTCTTTTCTCATCATTTATACTTGTTCCATTGAGTGCGCAGATACAGTTCCTCGCTGCACGAACCCACCTTGGAACCATCTTGGCAGCCAATAATTTCATACAAAATATTTTTATGTTCTCATTTCTATGTTTGACAACCATCTTTGCCTATTTTGGTATGGATGCTACGATACTTTTTTATCTGATGGGATTTGTCGGACTCTATTTGACATATCTGCTCTTTCATAGATACATTGTAGAGATATTTTTTTCGACGATGAAACTCTTCTCTGTATGGAGACATAAGTATGAATACTTTGGAGTAGAGAATATACCTGAAGATAAAGCTGTGCTGCTTTTGGGAAATCATGTCAGTTGGATCGACTGGATAATTTTACAACTTGCGATCAAAAGACGCATCAATTTTATGATGGATAAAGAGATATACCATTGGAAGTTCTTCCATCCTGTTTTTAAAAAAGGTGAAGCTATTCCTCTCTCGCCAAGAGGCTTTAAAGATGCGATGCACGAAGCACATAAAAGACTTTCAAACAAAAGTGTGGTTGCTATTTTTCCAGAGGGAGAGATCTCTCAAGATGGCAAATTAAATAAGTTTCACAGAGGGTATGAGCTGATTCCTAAAGAGTATGATGGTGTTATCATCCCTTTTTATATTGACAATGGTATCTTTGGCAGTAGTTTTTCAAAGTACAAACCTAAACGCAGCGGACGTAATCTTTTTAAACGCAGGGTCATAAAAGTATATTTTGGTGAACCTCTGCCAAAAGAGACAACGAGTGAAGAGTTGCAAAATATTATTTTAAAGATGAGAGAGAAATATGAAGCTAAATAAACCAAAACACAATCTTTTTAAAAATACCGTCTATGCGCTTGAAGGGCTTGCAGATATTATAAAAAATGAGACCTCATTTAAATGGCAGCTTTTGATGCTTTTTGGCTTTGGTATAGTTGCTTGGGTCTTGCCTATTGGATTTGGGTATTCAAGTATCTTGTTCGTCTCTTTGTTCATCCCTGTTTTGGCAGAGATCGTAAACAGTTCTATTGAACGTGTCGTAGATCTGGTGACACAGGATTATCATATTTTGGCAAAGCAGGCAAAAGATGCAGGGGCAACATTAGTTCTTATTAGTTTCGTTGTAACTATTATTATCTGGTGTTTGACCCTGCCGATTGCGTTTGGACTTATCTAGAAGGGGTACTTTGTGAGATTTTTTGTACTTTTGACACTTCTTTGTATAGCTGCGTTTGCACAGGATAGACCAAAGATAGCTTTGGTTCTCAGTGGTGGAGGTGCTCGCGGAGGTGCACATGTCGGAGTGCTCAAAGTCTTAGAAGAAAATCGTGTACCTATCGATATGGTTGTCGGTACAAGTATGGGCTCTCTTGTTGGAGGGCTTTATGCCGCTGGAAAAACACCTCAAGAGATAGATAAAATCCTTGTAAATACCAAGTGGGAAGATTACATTAAAACGGATTTTGATCGTCAAAATATTCCAATGCGTAGGAAAAACAGTGAGTATACCTATCAAGGACGACTTGGTTTTGGTATCAATGCAGATAATGAATTGGTATTTCCAACTGGAGTTTTAAAAAGGGAGCCACTACTTTTAAAATTTGAAGAGTTTACATCTTCTGTTAAAGATATACAAGATTTCAATCATCTGAGTATCCCTTTTCGTGCAGTAGCGACAAATATCAAAAATGGTGATGCCGTTGTTCTCAAATCTGGCTCCTTGGCAAAGGCGATCTACGCTTCAAGCGCAATTCCAGGGGGTTTGCAGCCTATTAAGATAAATGGTGTTGATCTGGTCGATGGCGGTGTAAGTGATAATATTCCCATCGATGTTGCTCGGAAAATGGGAGCTGATATTATCATTGTGGTAGATGTGAGTGAGAACTTTTCACAAAACCTCGATGTGAACTCTTATCTTGTTGTCGTTGGACAACTTGTCAATATATTGATGCGCAAGAATGCGAATGAATCACTGGAAAAACTGACGAAAAAAGATCTGCTTATCACTCCTAAGCTTGATGGGTACAGTGGACTTGATGTAGAAAAGTATCCTCAAATCATAGAGGCTGGTTATAAAGCTGCCCACGATAAACAAAAACTTTTACAAAAACTTTCATTATCACCTAAAGCATACAGACAATACAAACAAAATTTTCGACAAAAGCAACATGCCAAAGATATTATCATTGATGCGATAAAAATTCATAATACAACCTATCTCTCAAATGCGATCATTAGAAAAAATATTTCACAGCAGATAGGTAAGAAACTAGATACGAAAAAACTTGCACAAGATATGCTGTGGCTCTATCATTTGACCATTTTTGATAGTATAGATTATGATATTAAAACGAAAAACGGTAAAAATATTTTAGTGATTACAACAAAGCCAAGCTGGAATAATCATGGTGATGTTCTTTTTTCCATATCTTTAGATGATGATTTTCAAGGACATTCTGCATACAGCTTAAAGCTCGGTTATTATATGTATGGAATCAATGCTTTTGGTGCTGAATGGAGGACGGATTTTGAGATAGGTAAAAGAGAACGATTTTACAGTGAATTTTATCAACCATTGGATGAAAAGCAAAGATTTTACTTGCGACCTTTTCTCTCGTATGAACAGATGACATATGTAGTGCCAACAGATAAGCTTGGTAATCAAGAACTGCAAAGTACAGGATATGGTGGAGGTCTGAGCTTTGGAGTAAATATAAACCGAAGTTTTCGTATTGAGAGTAGTTTTGCAACTTATAAGGACAGGTCAGAAGTGGCTTTGTTTGATTATGATGAAAACTTTCTCTCCAAACAGGCTACACTGCAGTTCTTATATGATAGCTTAGATAACTATAACTTTGCCAGTAGAGGTTTTTTAGGGACGCTGCGTTTGAAAAAGGATGCAAAGGTATGGGGTAGTGACTATGATTATGAACAGCTCTACTGTACCTTACAAAAACCAGTGACATATAAGGACAATACCTTTATAATAAATGCTAAAATAGGATTGACAGATCTTAAAAGTAGACAAACGCAGCAGGTAACAGTGTATGATAAGTTCTATCTCGGCGGTATGTTCAATCTCTCTGGATACCAAAAATACTCTTTTGCAAGCAATAATATTGTATTTGCAAATGTGATGTACAGATATAAAATCAAAAATGGTGGTTTCTTTGGTTCACTTGGAATGCCTTTGTATGCAGGTGCAACACTTGAGAGTGGTTCTGCATGGAATAATAAACAAACTTTTAAAGCTTCTGAGTTAAAATACGCCACATCTTTATTTGTATCTGCAGATACACCTTTGGGTGCTTTTTATTTTACCTATGGTGCAGCAGATGTGGATCATCAGAGTCTATATTTATATTTAGGAGAAAAATTTTGAAAAACAAAACTTTAATCATCGGTGCCGGTGGTGTTGGGCGTGTTGTAGTACATAAGTGTGCGATGAATGCAGATATTTTTGGTGATATAGTTTTAGCAAGCAGAACAAAATCCAAATGTGATGCAATCGCAGATGAGATCAAAAATGTGACAATTCAGACTGAGAGTGTAGATGCTGATGATACACAAAATGTTATAGCGCTTATAAACAAAGTAAACGCAGACATAGTCATAAATGTTGCTTTGCCATATCAAGATCTAACGATAATGGATGCTTGTATCGCTACAAAAGTGGACTATCTCGATACTGCGAACTATGAACATCCTGATGAAGCGAAATTTGAGTATAAATTGCAGTGGGAGAGAGATGCTGCGTTTAAAGAAGCTGGCATTATGGGACTTCTTGGTTCTGGTTTTGATCCAGGTGTGACAAATGTATTTTGTGCCTATGCGCAAAAGCACTATTTTGATGAGATACATACCATCGATATTTTGGATTGTAACGCAGGTGACCATGGGTATGCTTTTGCAACAAATTTCAATCCAGAGATAAATCTTCGTGAAGTGAGTGCTAACGGACGTTACTGGGAAGATGGAAAGTGGATCGAGACGCAGCCGATGGAGATAAAAATGGTTTGGGACTATCCTGAGGTTGGACCAAAAGATTCATATCTACTTTATCATGAAGAGATGGAATCTTTGGTAAAACATATCAAAGGGCTGAAGCGTATTCGTTTCTTTATGACCTTTGGTGAGAGTTATCTTACACATATGAAGTGTCTACAAAATGTAGGGATGTTAGGCATTGAGCCTGTTGAGCATCAAGGGCAAAAGATCGTACCTATGGAGTTTTTAAAGACACTGCTGCCTGATCCTGCTTCACTTGGACCTCGTACAAAAGGAAAAACAAATATCGGGATAGTTGCAGAGGGCATCAAAGATGGCAAAAAACGAAAAATTTACATCTATCAGGTAAGTGACCACGAGCAGTGTTATTCCGAGGTAAATTCTCAAGCGGTCTCTTATACGACAGGCGTACCTGCAATGATAGGTGCCAAACTAATGTTGGAAAAAGTATGGCATAAGGATGGTGTGCATAATATGGAAGAGTTTGATCCTGATCCGTTTATGGATGAACTCAACAGACAAGGACTTCCTTGGAAATTACAAGAATTAGAGGCATAAAGCCAGGTCTGATATTCTTTAAATAGAATGAACTTATAGGAATTTAATAGATGACTTTTGAAACCATAGTAAAAAATATAGATGATATGCCGCCATTATCGGATGTTGCCAAAGTGATGCAGGGTTTATATGCGTTTGGTATTGCCAATGTCGATATAAAAAAGCTTGTACGTATGATCGAATCAGATGTCATGCTGACAGCAAATATTTTAAAGATGATAAACTCTCCATATTATGGGTTTAGAAATAAGATCTCTTCGGTATCACAAGCTGTTACTCTTTTTGGGGTTGGTAAGATCTATGGATTGGTTCTGCATTTTGCGATGAGTAGTCAATTAAAAGCAGATACAGCGATATATGGCTTTAATAATGCACAGTTCAATGAGATGTGTATCTTGCAAAGTTCGTTGATGATGCAGTGGTATGCAAAGGTTGATCTACGTGATACACATCTCTTAACATCTCTTGCTTTGATTATGGAATCAGGAAAGATAATCGTCTCTAAAGAACTATATGCAAGTGATTATCTAGAAGTATACAGAGAAGGTTTTTTAGCCTGTAGCAATATTCAAGAGTTTGAAAAAGAGTTCTTTGGTACGACATCCTACTATTTGAGTGCAATACTGTTCGAGCATTGGAATCTAGAACCGATCTATGCAGAAGTCTTAAAAGAGCTGGATTCAAGCAGTGATGAATCAGATGCTATAATAAAGCAATATGCCAAAGCAATCGATGTAATCAGAACGGCTATCAATTTAAAAGAAGTTCTAACGGATGAGTCTATAAAAAAAGCCTCTTTAAAAGTTCGAGAGATGGGATTGGATGATGAACATTTTAAAGTTGTGGCACTGAGAATCAAGAAAAAGTATGAACAACAATAAAAATATTCAAACACCATATTATATTTGCGAAGAAGAACTGCTTGAACGTAATCTGAAAATACTTGAGTATGTTCAAACGCAGAGTGGGGCTAAGATTATCTTAGCGTTAAAAGGTTTTGCGATGTGGAGTACTTTTGAACTTGTTTCAAAGTACCTCAAAGGATGCACTGCAAGCGGACTTTATGAAGCAAAGCTAGCAGATGAAGAGTTTTGTAAATGGAATGACAAAGCAGAAGTTCATACCTACTCTCCTGCGTTTAAAGATACGGAGATAGATGAGATAGCCCGTATATCTGACCATATCGTTTTTAACTCACCGTCACAACTGCATCGTTATGTACAAAGAGTAAAAGAGATAAATCCTAACATCGAAATTTCACTGAGAATTAACCCTGAGGTCTCCTCATCACCTGTTGATATTTATAATCCATGTGGATTGTATTCTCGTTTGGGTACGACACTCAAGAACTTTGATGAATCCGTACTGGAGCATCTTGACGGGCTCAATTTTCATGCTCTGTGCGAGCAGGGAGCAGATGAGCTTGAAGAAGTCTTGACTGCGTTTGAGAAGAACTTCTCAAAATACTTTAAAAAGCTCAAATATATCAACTTTGGGGGAGGGCATCATATCACCAAAAAGGGCTACGATGTAGAGAAGCTCATTTCACTTATCACTGCGTTTAGAGATAAATATAGTGTTGATGTCTATCTTGAACCGGGTGAGGCTGTCGGTTGGGAGAGTGGGTATTTGGTATCGACTGTACTTGATGTTTTTGAAAACGGTATGAGTGTCGCCATACTTGATACCTCCGCTGAAGCACATATGCCAGATACACTTGCTATGCCCTACCGTGCAGAGGTACGAGGCAGTGCAAAAGCAGGAGAGAAAAAGTATACTTACCGTTTAGGTGGCAATACCTGTTTGGCAGGGGATATTATGGGAGACTACTCATTTGATGAGCCGCTGCAAATCGGTGACAGAGTCATCTTTGAAGATCAAATTCACTACACTTTTGTTAAAAATACTACTTTTAATGGTATCAAACTCCCATCACTGGCTATTAAACGCAGTAGTGGGGAGATAGAGCTTATTAAAGAGTTTGGGTATGAAGAGTATAAAAATAGACTTTCATAAGTAAATGCACTAGCTAAAGCTACAAAAAACAGTGTTTTTTGAGAATAAAACGGAAAAGGAGAAGAGATGTACGAAGATAAAGAGCGATGGAACAAGCGTCATGTTGAAAAACCGATGCGTAAAAATGTAGAGCCGATAGTTGAAAAATATGTAGATCTGGCACATGTCGGAACGGCTTTGGATATAGCATGCGGTACAGGAAGAAATACACATTTTTTAGCTGAAAAAGGCTTTGTGGTTGATGCTGTTGACTTGAGTGATTATGCACTGTCGTGTCTGAAAGAAGATGAAAAAATCAATAAAATCGAAGTGGATCTGGACAGTTATACTTTAGAAAATAATAAGTATGATCTGATCGTAAATATCAACTATCTGCAGAGACGTTTTTTTCCTCAAATAAAAGAGGCTCTCAAAAGTGGCGGAGTAGTTATTTTTGAGACATTTATAGTCGCACATGGTGATTTTGACAATCCTGCAAACCCTGAGTATCTTTTACGCAAAAATGAACTTCTTCATGCTTTTATTGGTCTTGATATTGTTTACTATGAAGAAAAGGATGAGATAAATCTACGAGGTGAGAAGATACGTGTAGCTTCGTTGGTAGCGCAAAAGAGAGCTTGTTAAGACTTTTATGCAAAAAAATGTAGTCGAGATCTATGAGTATTTAAAAAGCTTAAAGCTATTAGAGAATTCTCCAAAGTTTTGGTGGCCAAACGCAGGAACTTTTGAGGTTGTGGTAGGTGCGATTCTCACGCAAAATACGACTTGGAAAAATGTTGAAAAATCCCTGAAAAATTTAGAAGACTTTTTAGAACTTACTGCGTTTGTAAAACTCGATGAGGATCTTTTAAAAGAGATGATAAGACCAAGTGGATTTTATAACCAAAAAGCTCCTAGACTTTTAGCACTTGCCAAAAATATTCAACAAGAGTTTCAAACTTTCGAAACCTTCCAAAAACAAGTAAGAAGAGAGTGGCTTTTAGCACAAAAGGGGATAGGCGAGGAGAGTGCCGATGCTATTTTGTGTTATGCCTGTTTTAGAGATGAAATGGTTGTTGACAGCTACACAAAGCGACTGCTCAAAAAGTTTGGTATCGCGTTTAAAACCTATAAAGAGTATAAAGATTTTTTGGAATCATCGCTGCGTTTACACTATAAAGAAGAGGATATTTTTACTGTTTTTGCTGATTTTCACGGTATGATAGTGGAGTATAATAAACACTACAAAAAAGAACTTCTATAGGCCTTCCATCAATATATTCCATAATCTTTCAATCTCCTTATCACTTAAAAAGAGAGAAGATTTGTTGTTATAAAGTTCTTCGAGTGCTACTCTGCTTATCGGGAGTGTATGGCTGCAATTGGGATGAGTGGGTAGATAGGCTCGGATGAGAGAAATATCATCTTTTATAATTTGTGAACATAAAAAACAGTGCATATCTTTATGCAAACGACCTTCATTTTCCAAGAGTTTTACATAGGCTTCAACAGCTACTCTTTTAGGATTTTGTTTATCCCATTTCTGCTCCGCCTCACTCAGCAGATCAAAATAGAATGTGCCAATATCTTCACTCTCTTTGAGATGTTTTAAGAAAAGAGCGAGGAAGTTCTGCCATAAACGCAGCAGTTCGTGGTTGTTTATCCATTTGTAACCAATATGGATAACATCTTTCAGACGTGAGATACCGCCTTTTGTAGACTCTTCTATCTCGTAGTCGATTTTAAATCCAAGATTGATGACGCCATGGCGTGCACCGTAAAATCTATAAAGTGTGTGTAAGTTGTTTTTCGATATTATTGTAACTATTAGATCTTCTTCTCTTACACGATTGAGATTTATGATATATCCTTGCACGAATTGCTTCCTATATACACACTTGGCTTATTATTTATTAGAAATTCTACTATTATTATCCTTATTTAAAGTAAAAAAAAGTACAATATAGACGCTTATCTCTAAATAGACTAAGTTTCTTTAAAAAGAGATTAAATTTATATGATTTTTGTATAAAATTTAAAAATTCGGGAGTTATTATGGTTGAACATCGTGATTTGTTAAGATCCTTTAAGGATAACTGTGGGTTTGGTCTTGTTGCTAACATCAAAAACAGACCTTCACACAAAGTATTGAATGATGCAGTTACAGCGCTTGAGCGTATGATGCATCGTGGTGCTGTTGCAGCAGATGGAAAAACTGGAGATGGAAGTGGTTTACTACTCTCTATGCCGACAGAGTTTATGCGTGAAGAAGCGCAGAAAAATGGTATTGAATTACCAAAACAGTTCGCTATCGCTTCTGTCTTTACAAAAAATTTAGAGCATTTAGATGTTCTTGAAGAGATTTGTAATAACAATGACCTCAAAGTTATCCTAAAGCGTGATGTTCCTGTAGATACAAATGCACTTGGTGATCAAGCCTTGGCTTCACTTCCAAATATTGTTCAAGTATTTATCATTGCTAACTCGATAATGGCTACAAACAGATTTGATGCATTGTTATATCTTTCACGTAAAGAGGCTGAACATAAACTTGTAGATGATAGAGATTTCTACATAGCATCTATGAGTTCTAAGGTTCTTTCATATAAAGGGCTTGTAATGCCTACGCATATCAAAGAGTTCTATAAAGATCTGCAAAGTGAAAAATTTGCAATCTCTTTTTCTCTTTTTCATCAACGTTTCTCTACAAATACACTTCCTGAATGGCGTTTGGCGCAACCATTTCGTGCTGTTGCACATAATGGTGAGATCAACTCAGTTGAGGCAAATCGTATCAATGTAGCAATTAAATCAGAGTCAATTAAGAGTGAAGTATTTACTGATGAAGAGATCCAAAGATTACTCCCGATTCTTCAACCTGGTTCATCAGATAGTGCATCAGCTGACAATTTCTTTGAATTTTTAATTGTAAACGGTATGGACTTCTTTAAAGCTGTTCGTGCTGTTATCCCTCCAGCTTGGCAAAATGCTCCACATATGGACCCTGAACTTCGTGCATTCTATGAGTATCACTCGACTGTATTTGAAGCGTGGGACGGACCTGCTGCGTTTAGTGTGACTGATGGTCGCTATATTGGATGTGTTTTAGATAGAAATGGTCTTCGTCCTTCAAAATATATCGTTACAAAAGATGACAACCTTTTAATAGCAAGTGAATATGGTGTTGTTGATATTGCAGAAGAAGATATCAAAGAGAGAGGTCGCCTACAATCTGGTGAAATGCTAGGGCTTGACCTTAAATTCGGAAAACTGCTTAAAAGCAATGAAATTGATGATTATCTTAAATCTTCTAACCCTTATATGAAATGGTTAAATGAGCATATGATATATCTTCAAGAGCATGTTGAAGAGCAATATACAAGCTGTGTTACTCTTGATAATGATGCACTTATCAGTAAACAAAGATATTTTAATATCACACAAGAGATAGTAGAACAGGTCATCGAACCTATGATAAAAGAGTCTAAAGAGGCAGTAGGTTCAATGGGTGATGATACTCCGCTTGCAGCTTTTTCTGAAAAACAGAGAAATTTTACTGACTTCTTTAAACAAAAATTTGCGCAAGTAACAAATCCTCCAATCGATTCTATCCGCGAAAAAGTAGTAATGAGTTTAAATACTGGCTTTGGAGAGGTTCATAATATTCTTGATGAAGTTCCTTCTCATGCGCACAGACTTAAATCTATTTCACCAATAATCACAAGTGAAAAACTTGAAGTATTAAAATCTTTTGGTGATGTGAAATCTCCAAGATACCAAGATTTTTATAAAAATGAAACTTTCTCTACTGCATACCAATCAGATCTAAAAGCATCTTTGGAAGCTTTAGTAGATGAAGTTCTTGCGTCTGTGAAAAATAATGGAACGCGTATCGTTATTTTAGATGACAGTGCTTTAAATAAAGAGAATAGAGTTATTCCAATGGCTTTAGTTATCGGACGTTTAAATACAGCACTATTAGAAGCAAAAGTACGTCACTTGATCTCTATGATAGCAGTGACTGGTGAAGTCGTTGATTCTCACAGTGCAGCAGTTCTTTTAGGATATGGTGCAAGTGCTATCTATCCTTATCTGCTTTTTGCTACTGTAGCAACACAGTTAGAGCGTTCTAAAACTATCAATTTAGAGTGTTCAGAAGCTTATAAATCAATACATACTGCACTTAACAGTGGGCTTTTGAAAATTATGTCAAAAATGGGTATCTCAACAATTGCTTCATATAGAAATTCAGGATTATTTGATGTTATTGGACTTCATGAAGATGTTGTTAGAGACTGTTTTGAAGCATCTAACAATACACTTTCAGGTCTTACATATGAAGACCTTGATACTAGATTGGCAAAAACACATAAAGATGCATTTGATACGAGTGGATTTAATAAAATCTTCCCATTAAATATTGGTGGTTACTATAAATTCTATACAGGACAGGAACACCATGACTTTGGTCCTGCTGTTATCCATGCTATTCATGATGTAAGTAAAAAACCTACGCAGGCAAATTTTGATAAATTAAAAAATCTTGTAAATAGACGTGGATTGAAATTCATTCGTGATTTCTTTGAATTTGATTCAGACAGAAAACCGATCGATATTTCTGAAGTAGAGCCTAAAGAAGAGATCTTCAAACGTTTTGCTTCTGCTGCAATGAGTCTTGGTTCTATTTCACCTGAAGCACATGAAACAATAGCTGTTGCTATGAACCGTATCGGTGCACAATCAAACTCAGGAGAGGGTGGAGAAGATAAAGCAAGATTTGGTACTGAACGTGTATCAAAAATCAAGCAGGTCGCATCAGGTCGTTTTGGTGTAACTCCAGCATATCTTCGTTCAGCTGAAGAGATTCAGATTAAAGTTGCACAAGGTGCAAAACCAGGTGAAGGTGGACAACTTCCAGGGCATAAAGTTACTCCGCTTATCGGAAAACTTCGTCATACAGTTCCAGGTGTAACACTTATTTCACCTCCTCCACATCACGATATTTACTCTATTGAGGATTTGGCACAGCTTATCTTTGATATGAAACAGGTAAATCCTAAAGCTCGTGTAGCGGTAAAACTTGTTTCTACTATGGGTGTTGGTACGATTGCAGCAGGTGTTGCAAAAGCATATGCAGATAAGATCATTATCTCAGGTGGTGACGGTGGTACAGGTGCTGCTCCACTTACTTCTATCAAATTTGCAGGTAACCCATGGGAGATCGGTCTCTCTGAAGCACACAATGCACTAAAAGCAAATAATCTTCGTGGTTTGGTTGAACTGCAAACAGATGGTGGATTGAAAACTGGACTCGATATTGTAAAAGCTGCACTTTTAGGTGCTGAATCATATGCATTTGGTACAGGTGTACTTACTATTGTAGGTTGTAAAATGCTTCGTATCTGTCATGTGAACAAATGTAGTGTAGGTATTGCAACACAAAATGAAAAATTACGTAGTGAATTTTTCAAAGGTCAAGTTGAACAAGTTATCAATTACTTTACATATTTGGCTGAAGATGTAAGAACTATCATGGCTGAACTTGGTTATAAAACAATGGAAGAGATGATAGGTCGTGCTGACATATTAAAAGTAAAAAATGATGAGTTCGCGAAAAAATTTGACTTTTCATCTATTTTACATACTGAAGAGGGTGTTAATACTCATCAACAAAGATTCAATACGCCATTTGATGATAATGCATTTGAAAAAGATGTTTTAAAAGAGGCTATGAGTGCTATCAAAAGTCCTGATCAGCCGATTAGAATTCAAAGAGAGATTAAAAATATTCATAGAAGTTTCGGAACACTCGTTAGTGGTGAGATCGCTGAATACTATGGTGACGAAGGACTTAAACCAGATACTATTAAAATCAATTTAGATGGTATAGCCGGTCAAGCTCTTGGTGGATTCCTTATCAATGGTATCTCTATCTATCTTAATGGTGTTGCTAATGACTACATTGGTAAAGGTATGCATGGCGGTAAAATCATCATCACATCGAAAAATGAGGGTGAAGAGTTCTCAGCAGGTGGTAATACTTGTCTTTATGGTGCTACTGGCGGAAAACTTTACATCTCTGGAAGTGTCGGAGAGCGTTTTGCTGTTCGTAACTCTGGTGCATTTGCTATCGTTGAAGGTACTGGTGATAATGCCTGTGAATATATGACAGGTGGTGTTGTGGTAATCCTTGGTAAAACAGGAATCAACTTTGGTGCAGGTATGACTGGTGGTATTAGTTTTGTATATGACAAAGAGCATGAGTTCGTTGAAAATGTGAACCATGAGCTTGTTGAAGCTGTACGTATCGATACAGATGAGGGTGATGAGGCAAGACACTACTTGAAACGTTTACTAAAAGATTATTTAGTAGAAACGCAAAGTAAAAAAGCGCAGGAACTACTTGAAAACTTTAGAGTTGAAGTAAGAAATTTCTGGCTTGTAAAACCAAAAAATCTAACAAAACTACCTCTTAACCTAGAGAACGGAGACTAAAATGCGCGAATATTTAAAAACTGAAAGAATCGAACCTTCTAAAAGATTGGTCGTTGAAAGAGTAAAAGATTTTGGTGAGATTTACGAAGTATTTGAGAGTAGTGATGCTGCGACACAGAGTGAAAGATGTATTCAGTGTGGTGATCCATTTTGTCTAAACAAATGTCCTCTACATAACTACATTCCTCAATGGTTGAAATCTATTGCTGAAAAAGATTTGGAGTTTGCATTTAAACTTTCAAATGAACCATCACCATTCCCTGAAGTTATGGGAAGAGTTTGCCCACATGACAGACTTTGTGAAGGTGACTGTACTTTAAATGACGGTCATGGTGCGATTACTATCGGTTCAGTAGAGACACATATTACAGAAGCTGGTTTTAAAGCTGGGTTGACACCTGACTTTCCAGGAATCACTACAGATAAAAAAGTTGCAATTATCGGGAGTGGTCCTGCTGGACTCTCTGCTGCAACATATTTACTACGTTCAGGAATAGCTGTAACTATGTATGAAAGAAGTGACCGTGCAGGTGGGCTTTTGACATATGGTATTCCAAACTTTAAACTGGATAAAAAAGTGGTCGAGAGACGTGTGAAACTTTTAGAAGAGGCCGGTCTTACACTGGAACTTAATTGTGAAGTAGGAAAAGATATTGATTTTGAAACGATTGCAAACTCTCACGATGCTATTTTTGTAGGTGTAGGTGCAACAAAAGCGAAAAGTGCTGGAATCGCTGGTGAAAAAGCTTCAAATGTATATAAAGCTATGGATTATTTAACTAATATTCAAAGAAAAAGTTTTAATCTTTCTTATGATAAAAAGTTTGACTTTAAAGACTTAAATGTAGTTGTGATCGGTGGTGGTGATACTGCAATGGATTGTCTAAGAACGGCTAAACGTGAAGGCGCAAAGTCTGTTACTTGTCTTTACCGTCGTGATGAAAAAAATATGCCTGGAAGTAAAAAAGAGTATAAAAATGCTATGGAAGAGGGTGTAGATTTTACATTCCTTGTATCTCCAAAAGAGATTATACTTAATGATGAAGGCAAAGCTGTTGGTGTTGAAGTAATTAAAACAACACTTGGAGCAAAAGATGAGTCAGGACGTCAACGTATGGAAGAGATTAAAAATTCTGAATACAGAGTTGATGCAGATGTGGTTATAATGTCACTAGGGTTTGATCCTTCTGTACCTTCATTCTTAGCTGAAAACGGTATTGAGACAAACTCATGGGGTGGGATAATTATAAATGAAGAGACACATGAAACATCTACTGCAGGTATTTATGCCGGTGGTGACTGTTATCGTGGTGCTGATTTAGTTGTAACGGCTGCTTATGATGGTCGTGAAGCTGCAAGAAGTATTACCTCTTCTTTATTAAAATAATAGTTTTTCACTTGATTAACTAATCCTTTATCATCATGACATGCATTTGCTTGTTATGGTGATAAGTAAACAAATTTCTCTCAATTCCTTAATAAAAACAAATAAATTTACTGCGTTAAACACAAAATAATCTTTAAAATTACTATTAATTTGCTATAATACAGCATATATATATGATTGAAGGATTTTTTTTGAATTTACTAAACATTTTTACCAAAACATTTGAAACAAAGCAGCCTGAAAAAGCAGAAGCAGGTTCACACTGGATAAAGTGTAAATCATGTCACTCTTTGATGTATTACAAAGAGGTTGAACATCAAAATTATGTTTGTCCAAAATGTGGTTACCATATCAGAATCGGTGTAGATAAAAGATTGAAAATGTTAGCAGATGAAGGAACATTTGTTGAGTATGATGCTGGACTTGAACCTGTTGATCCTATCAAATTCGTAGATAAAAAACCTTATAAAAAAAGAGTGGAAGAAGCATTTGCCAAAACAGGAAGAAAATCTTCTGTCGTAAGTGGTGAATGTCAAATGAATGGCATAGATGTACAGCTTGTTATTTTTGATTTTGCTTTTATGGGTGGTAGTCTTGGTTCTGTTGAAGGTGAAAAGATAGTTCGTGCAGCAGAACGTGCAATTGAGAGAAGACAAGGCTTAGTTATCTTAAGTGCTTCTGGTGGTGCGAGAATGCAAGAGTCTACATTCTCACTTTTACAAATGAGTAAAACATCTGCTGCATTGGCAAAACTTGCAAATCATAACTTACCATTTATCTCTGTCCTTACAGACCCTACAATGGGTGGAGTAAGTGCTTCATTTGCAAATCTGGGTGATATTATTATTGCTGAACCAGGTGCATTGATCGGCTTTGCAGGACAAAGGGTAATTGAGCAAACAATTGGTTCTGAACTTCCAGATGGATTTCAAAGAGCTGAATTTTTACTTGAACATGGTTCTATCGATATGATTGTCAACCGTAATAATTTAAAAAAGACACTTTCAGACTTGTTAAAACTGTTTAAAAAAGACTAGTATGAGACTTTATGCACTTTGCGATCAGGATATGCTTGATAAAAATGGCCTATCTATTGATGAATTTGTAGATATTGCAAAAAAGCAAAATGCAGAGATAATTCAATATCGCAATAAAAATGGCGATATTTCTTTTGTAAAACAACAGTTGATCGCCATAAGAAAACAGTATGAAGGCTTTGTTATAATAAATGATGCTTACGAACTTGTTGAGTATTGTGATGGTGTTCATGTCGGGCAGGAAGATCTTTTGAAAATTGATTCTGATCCATATAAAGCAGTTGCGATTCTTCGATCTGTAATTAAAGAAGATAAAATTCTTGGAATTTCTACGCACAATGAAGAAGAAGTCATTAATGCTAATAGAATGGATGTGAACTATATTGGTCTAGGTGCATATCGTGAAACATCTACAAAGTCAGATGTTAATACTATATTGGGAAATAATTTAGATAAAATAGCTGCTAAATCAAAACATTTAGTGGCTGCGATTGGCGGTGTTCAATTAGATGATAAATTTGAAAATGTTACTTATCATGTAATTGGGAGTGGATTACTTCAATGAATATAGAAATTATTTCAATAGCAAAAAAAGAGAAATCGATTTATGATCCTCTTTATAAAGATTTAACAAAGATGATCAGTCGTTTTGCCCAAGTTAAAGATACTGAAATTTTTACAAAAGATGTAACAAAAGCACACACAATCTCCCCACAAGCTGCACAAAAGGCATATACGAAGGTTTTAGAAGCTTATATTGGGAAAGATTTTTGTATAACTTTGCATCCAAATGGAAAACTTATAGACAGTTTTGAATTTAGTAAGTTATTAAATGATAAAATGAACGTCAAGTTTTTTATCGGTGGTGCTTATGGCTTTGAAGATGAATTTCTGCAAAAAAGTAATGCAGTTATTAGTTTGGGTAAAATAACCATGAGTCATAAAATTGCAAAAGCAGTTTTATTAGAACAGATATATAGAGGTTTCTCTATATTAAGTAACCATCCATATCATAAATAAAGGGAAGTGTCAGTGCAAGCAAGCGAGTTAAATTATTTTAAAGAAATTTTAGAGAGTCGTAAAAAACAGATTGAAACTAATCTCAGTAGTGTAAACGTTGAGTTAAATGAATTGAGTGGAATGGATGCTAAAGATGAAGGCGATCATGCAGCTGTAAATAACAATTCAATGATCGAGAGTGCTATTTATGAGCAACAAATGCAAGAGCTTAAAGAGATTGAAAAAGCATTGCAAAAAATTGCAAATGGTGAGTATGGTATCTGTGAAATGTGTGAAGATGATATAGGATTTCAAAGATTAAAAGTAAAACCTCATGCAATTTATTGTATTGATTGTAGAGAAATTGTAGAAAAATCTAAATAATAAGGAAGTCAAGATGTATATAAAAAGATATACGATAGCTGCGTTTATATGGATAGCTTTAGTAGGTTGGTATGTGTATGCTTATGTTACACAAACAAGTATAAGTATAGATTTTTTCGGCATTCCAATGCCTTCACTCTCTGTAGCTTTATGGGTTGTTTTACCACTTGTTGTGCTCTATCTTGCGAGTGTAGCTCATATGACATTTTATTCAATATTGGGTAATTTTAAATTACGTAAATATGATAAAGACTATGAAAAGATCATTGATGAAATCGCAGATACATATCTTGGTAAAAAAGAGAGACACTATGCTTTTAAAACAGATAGATATAAACTTTTAGGTACTCTTCTTGAAAACAGTGCTATCTATCCTCTTGGCGATGTTCGTGGTAAGATTAATAATGAAAAAGTTGAAAGTGTTATCAATGCTATTGAAACTATCAAAAGTGGTGAAGTCGCAGATTTGAAACCGTTTAATCTTCCTATGGATAATGAATTGGTTATTCAAAATACACGTAATAAGTTCAAAAAGGGAGAGATTAAGGCTGAAGAGATCTTAATGAATGAGAGTAAGTACCCAGAAGAATTACGTAAAGAAGCTTATTTAGAATACATTAAAACAGCTACACCTGCAAATATAGAAAAATATAAAAAGTATTTAACGAGAGATGCTTTAGATACTATTCTTGCAAGAATCAATGCAGATGATAATAATCTTAATATTTCTAATGATACATTGATCTCTTTGTTTGAAGAGCTTGACTTGTCAAAAGATGATTTTATTCAACTCTCTATGCAACTTTCAAAAACAGATATGATTCCTGAACAAAGAATCAAACTTTTTGAAATCTTATCTGAAAAAAATGAGGATGCTTTAGATGCTTACCTTTTCACTCTATATGATTTAGAGATGTTAGCACCTGCAGATTCTATTTTAGATAATTCACAACAAGATGAATATCAAAACTTTAAAGCATACCGTGCACTTAAAGAGTGTGGTAAAAACTTTAGTATAAATCTTTTTGTGTAGTCTATTTTATGAATGATACACTCTCTTTTGAAAATCCGATTTATGTGCTGGCTCCATTAGCTGGCTTTACAGATCTTCCTTTTCGGAGTGTAGTTAAAAAATTTGGTGCAGATTTGACTGTGAGTGAGATGTTAAGCTCTAATGCTTTAGCTCACGGTTCAGAAAAAACACTACATATGTTACAAAAATCCCCCCTTGAAGACCCTTATTCTGTTCAAATTGCCGGTGCTGATGTTGATATTGTCCGTTCTGCTGTTGAAGTCTTGAACGATCAAGATGGCATTGACATCATAGACCTTAACTGTGGTTGTCCTGTTCCAAAAGTAGTTGGACATGGTAGTGGCAGTTCTCTTTTACTAGATCTTCCATTGATGGGACAGATCATTAAAACTATCAAAGACACATCAAATAAAAAATTAACAAGTGTAAAAATAAGACTTGGGTTTGAAGAAAAGAACCATGTCGATATTGCCAAAATGGTAGAAGACAGCGGTGCAGACTTTCTTGCTGTTCATGGAAGAACACGTGCTGGAAAGTTTAAGGCTGCAGTTGATTATGATGCTATTAAAGAGATAAAAGAGGCTGTAAGTATCCCCGTTATAGCAAATGGAGATATTGACTCTTTTGAGAAAGCAAAATGGGTATTAGAACATACTGGTGCTGATGGTGTGATGATCGGACGTGGTGCAGTTGGTGCACCATGGATATTTCATCAACTTCGTAGTGGTGAAGAACATGTTGATCAAAAACTAAAGCATGAAATTATTATGGAACACTTCGATAAAATGATAGAATTTTATGGAAGTCATGGAGTCCCTATGTTTAGAAAACACACGCACACTTATTCTAAAGGATACAGAGGTGCTTCTGCTTTGAGAAATCAGGTAAACAGTATTGATGATATTCAAGAGTATCGTGATATTATTGATTCATTTTTTAAAAATGGCGAGATGACACTGTAATGTTAGAAATTACAAAGTCAATCGCAAACTTGGATACAGAGGGCATCTCTGATAATCTTCTACATTATGATTACAATACAAAGCATTTACTCTCTTTGATTGATAAAGGCATTGAACTTGATGATCCTGCATACTTAAGTTCTTATCGTTCTTTTGAGGGCGAAGTGTATGAAAATTTTATCTATGAAAAGCTTCTGCGTTATGCTGAAGAAAATGATGATATTGCAAAATTTATCTTAAAAGGCTTTCATCAAAATAGACATAAAGCTTATGCAAACACACTCTCCATAAGTGAAAAAGAGCAAATCGTTTATAGGACCAAGAGTAGAGAAATCAGTGAATTTGATGCAATGTTCATTACGAAGAACAATGAACTCTATTTTGTGGAGATGACCTTAGTTAAATCTGTATTGAAACTTCGTAGACGTTTGAGAAAGAAAAAAGCTCTTTTAGAGACAATCTTTCCTAACTATACTATCAAAGCTCTTATTATATTAAATGAGGGCGCTACAGGGACTAAACAGTTTCCTTCTTACTGTAAAGTATGGTTTACAAAAGAGTTCTCTGCTTCTAAAGTTCTAGAGTATATCACTGCGATAGAGAAAAGAAAACTTTTACCAAAAGATAAGATAAAATCTAAAAAAATGATTGAAGCACACACTTTGAAGCTCCATCCATTTAGATACTACAATACTATGAGTTGGATTACTAAGACACTTAGACAGCATAAAAATCATATTTTGGATATGAAGTTCTTGATGAATGATAATATTCAAAGATATCATGATCTGTACAATAAGTTTTATGTAGGTTATATAGCTGTAAAGTATGTGAAAAATATACTTAATATTCAAGATGATGAATATGATGAAAACCAGCGTGTTGTTATTGCTTTAGAGAAAAAATATTCTGATGAGATCGTAGTTACGTATTATATTCAAACGAATAGAAAAAGACTTTATCTATATAGTTTTAATGATACCAATAAACTTGTAAAAGAGAAAAAAGATCCGTATGGTATTACTGTAACAGAAGTTTTTCATATCAATAAGCTTATGGATGAAAAGTATGAGTTAAGTGTTGCTCATATAAAAACAATTAAAAAATTACTTAAAGATAGTCATAAAAAGAACAAAAAGTAGTTTGAATAAAAACTACTGATTGTCACTATAGAGTAGGGTGGCTGCTCTCTCTTTATATGCTTGAAGAGGTTCTTGAGCTGTCTCTTTTAGTTCATTGTTTTGTGTTGAAGAGGCAGCAAGAAATGATTCAAGCTCTTCATGTCTGCTTTGTAAGATTGATTCGAACTCTTGTTGTGAAGCAGGTTTGTTGTCTTTAAATTTATCAAGTAAAATATTACTTTTCCCCATCAATACAAGATAACTTTGTGTTCCAAAATCCAACATTACTACACTATTGTCATTATCAATGGCTTTTTGAAATCTAATACTTACATTGCTTGTGTCACTCTCTTTTGGCATCTCTTGATTATTTTTCTTTGTTGATTCAAATAGCCAAGCTTCTTTTTTTACCTTTTTCACTTTTCGTGGAGTTTTATCCTCTTTATATGGTGCTACTCTGCGTTTAATGTAAAATAGGATAAATATACCAATAACTAATATGGAAACAACAATATAATAGCTTGTAGAGATATTTTCATCTTTTTTTGTCGGGAGCATCGAAAGAGAGTTCTGTGCAGTGTTTGATGTTGTCTGTTTTGTTTTACTCGCAGCTTGGGCTGTAAATCTCAATCTCAAACCATAACCATCTGTTGTTTTTGAAGCTAAAAGCTTTACGTTGCCTCTAGCTATTGTAGCAATGATCTGTGTAGCATTTTGGAGCGGTACGATAGAGAGTTTTTGAATGTATTTTGACGATATCTTTTTTAATTTAGGAGACTCAATAGTGACATTTTGAAGTGTCAGTACTATTTTTGAGTTTACTCTGTTCTCTTTGATTACGCCATCGTATGGAGTATCAAAGGTAAGCATGACATCAACTCTGTCTGTTCTGTCATATACATTATAGTTTAAAATTTTTGCTCCGTAGAGAAAAAAAGGCATAATCAGCAGTAAAAAAACTTTTATCATAATCTCTCTTTTGATAGATAATACAATACAGCACTTGAATCAAGTACTTCATTGATACGAATAGCAAGGTTTTTTTCATAAACCATAACTTCACCTTTACCCAGTATACGTCCATTTACATAAGACTCTACACTTTCACCTGCAGGTTTTTTCAAGTCTATGATGGAACCTTTTTCAAGTTTTAAAATTTCACTTACAGTAAGATTCGTTTCACCCAAATCTGCAACAAACTCGACTTCCATATCTAAAATACCCGAGTAGTCCATCCATGAAAGATCATGTTCCGGATCAAATTCTTTTTTATGCGGCATCTAATTCCTTAATAGCGATAATGAGTTCACTTGTCCCATTTGATAAGGTTACTATCTCATCATGGGCTATATTAAACGCAGCGACATTCTCAAAATGCGGTGTTCCAATATCATATGGATTTTCAGACTCTTGAGCAAGTACCTTTGCGCTTCCAATTATTAGATTTGCAGTCTCAAGCGTCATATCTTTAAGTGTCTCTTCATCACTTTTTTCTTCTTCTAAAAAAAGAGTAGCTACGCTTTGAATGAATTCTTCATTTGCAGCTATAAAAACTCTGTATTGCTCTTTATCTGATACTGTTATGTCAATATAAGCAATAAATGTTCTCATCGCTTCATTTTTTTCTATTTTTTTACACTCTGTACCTAATTGATGTGTACAAAAATTCTTTGCCGCGGCCTCAATACTGTTTATCATTATATCCCTTTCTTACAATTCATAGATTATACTTGAAGCAAACACAAACTAAAATTAAACTATTATAGATATTAGGATACAATTGCAAAAAAATTTTGGATATAAATGTTTGAATTAATTTCTCTTGGATTATGTGTAGGATTTCTCTCCGGTCTGTTTGGCATTGGGGGAGGAACTATCTTAGTACCTTTGCTTTTAATGTTTGGATATGAGACGAAGATTGCCATAGGCATATCAGTTGTACAGATGGTCTTTAGCTCTATTTATGGGAGTTATCTGAACAATAAAAAGGGTACACTTGATGTAATTATGGTGTTTACCATTGGATCAGGTGGTTTTGCCGGTGCACTCTTAAGTGGAAGTATTACTTCCTTTTTCAGTGATACGACATTACAGATCGTATTTTTGATGTTTGCTGTTTTTGCCCTTTTGAGACTATTTATGACAACTCATGTGCATAAAGATAAAAGAGAAGTCAATAAAGTCATACTTTTTGTAATAGGATTCATAATTGGTGCGATCAGCATGACGATTGGTGTTGGTGGAAGTTTGATACTTGTACCGATCTTGGTTGGTTTCTTACATGTTCCACTGAAAAATGCAACGTCAGCAGGACTTTTTTTCGTTGTATTTTCTTCCGTATCAGGACTTATATCTCATTCTCTGCACGGACATGTTGACTATGCAAGTGGAGTTATCATCGGTATAGCTTCTTTATTTGGTGTTTATTTGGGTATACACTTGAAACATAAATTAGATGTGAAACTACAAAAAAGATTATTAACGATTTTTTATCTAATAATAGTATTATATTTAACGTATAAAATTTTTGGGGCGTAAATGAAAAAAAAAGATTTAATTAAAATTACAGGTGCACGAGAAAACAACTTAAAGAATGTTAACCTTGAAATTCCTAAAAACGAGCTTGTTGTCATGACAGGACTAAGCGGAAGTGGTAAATCTACTCTTGCGTTTGATACACTCTATGCAGAGGGACAGCGCCGTTATATGGAGAGTCTCTCTTCGTATGCAAGACAGTTTCTTGACCGTGTTGGTAAGCCTGATGTAGATAAGATAGAAGGGCTTACTCCCGCTATTGCAATAGATCAGAAAACGACTTCAAAAAATCCCCGCTCGACAGTTGGGACAATTACAGAGATATATGATTATTTGAGACTGTTATATGCTCGTGTCGGTGTGCAGCATTGTCATAAGTGTGGCAAGGTGATCTCTCAGATGTCTGCATCGGATATTATCAACGAAGTAGCAAAACTGCCAGAGGGTGCGAAGCTTGTTCTTATGGCTCCACTTGTTCGTGAAAACAAAGGTGCTTACGCAGACTTGATAGAGTCACTGGTTCACAAGGGTTATGTCCGTGCTATGATCGATGGTGTGATGGTTCGTCTTGATGAAGAGATAGAGCTGAGTAAAACAAAGAAACATACGATTAAAGTCGTTGTTGACAGAGTTATTGTAAAGCCTGAAAATAAAGAACGAATAGCAGCTGATGTTGAAAAAGCACTCAAAGAGAGCTATGGTGAACTTGAGATAGAGGTCTTAAACCATGAAGAGCTAAATTGTGAGTCACACATTCACTACTCTGAACACAATGCCTGCTTTGATTGTAAGATCAGTTTTGAACCGCTTGAGCCGTTGAGCTTCTCATTTAACTCGCCAAAAGGTGCCTGTAGTGAATGTGATGGTCTGGGTATTCGCTATGCACTTGATATTGACAAGATCATTGATGGTGATCTGAGCATTGAAAAAGGTGCTGTGAAAATCGTCTATGGTTTTAACAAAGGGTACTATTTTACATTTTTGAAGGGCTTTTGTCAGCATAATGACATCGATATGACCATACCTTACTCTGAGCTGCCGATACACCAGCAAAAAGCTATACTCCATGGAAATATAGATGAAGTGGAATTTTTATGGAAAAAGCATAAAGTAAAAAGAATTTTCCCTGGTATCATCCGTATAGCCTACGATATGATAAAAGATGAAAAAGAGCTGGCTGACTACATGAGTGAAAAGGTTTGTGATGTTTGTGATTCACACAGACTCAAACGTGAATCTTTGGCAGTAAAGGTCGCAGACAAAGGTATCGCAGATATCTTGGATATGCCAATAGCAAAAAGTTATGACTTTTTTGCAAATGAAGATAATTTCAGTTATTTTGATGCGCAGTCTGAGCAGATCGCGGCACCTATCTTAAATGAGATACGAGAGAGACTCTACTTTTTGTATGATGTCGGACTTGGTTATATCACTCTCGGACGTGATGCACGTACCATCAGTGGTGGTGAAGCACAGCGTATTCGCATCGCTTCTCAGATCGGTAGTGGACTTACTGGTGTGATGTATGTTTTGGATGAACCGAGTATCGGACTACATGAAAGAGATACGCTTAAGCTCATCAGAACACTTCGTAGTTTGCAGGAAAAAGGGAACAGTGTCATTGTCGTTGAGCATGATAAAGAGACGATAGAGAATGCTGATTTTATTGTAGATATTGGAAGTGGAGCAGGGAAGTTTGGTGGAGAAGTGGTCTTTAGCGGGACACTTGACAAGCTCAAAAAAGCTAAAACACTTACTGCAGACTACCTTTACGGACGTAAAAAGATAGAGTACTTTTACAGACGTGAGCAAGAGAAATGGATAGAGATAAAAAATGTCACATTAAATAATATCAATAATCTAAACGCAAGGATTCCTCTAAATAATTTTGTCTGTATTACCGGTGTCAGTGGGAGTGGAAAAAGTTCACTGATGCTGCAAACGCTTCTGCCGACAGCAAGAGAACTGCTCAACCATGCTCGTAAAGTCAACAAGGTTGCAGGTGTAGAGATAACAGGACTTGAAAATGTAGATAAGGTCATCTATCTTGATCAAAGCCCGATCGGTCGTACACCACGCTCGAACCCTGCTACATATACAGGTGTCATGGATGAGATACGAAATCTTTTTGCACAGACAAAAGAGTCACAGATACGAGGTTATACGGCTTCACGTTTTAGTTTTAATGTAAAAGGCGGACGTTGTGAGAAGTGTCAGGGTGAGGGTGAGAACAAGATCGAGATGCACTTTTTACCAGATATCATGGTCAAATGTGATGCCTGTGGTGGTACACGATACAATCAACAGACATTAGAGGTCTTTTACAAAGGCAAGACGATCTCTGATGTACTTGCTATGAGCGTGGAAGAGGCATTTGAGTTCTTTAAAGCCATTCCAAAAATCCATCAAAAGATGAAAACGCTTGTGGATGTTGGACTTGGTTACATTACCCTTGGTCAAAACGCAGTGACACTCTCAGGTGGTGAAGCACAACGGATCAAACTCTCAAAAGAGCTCTCTCGTAAAGATACGGGTAAAACGCTCTACATTTTGGATGAGCCGACAACAGGACTTCACTTTGCAGATGTGGACAGACTTACAAATGTACTGCACAAGTTTGTAGAACTGGGTAACTCTGTACTTATCATTGAGCACAATTTAGACATGATAAAAAATGCTGACTACATCATAGATATGGGACCAGAAGGCGGTTCAGGCGGTGGACTGATCATCGCTGAGGGTTCTCCTGAAGAGTTGGCTGCAAATCATAAAAAAACAGGCTCTTACACGGGTGAATATTTAGAAAAAGAGTTAGCTTTACATAAATAAAAAGTATTGTATAATTGCGAAAAAATTTAAAGGCTTAAAATGTCAGTATATGTTTTTGGACACAAAAATCCGGATAGTGACTCTATTGTTGGGGCTATCTCAATATCTTATCTTAAAAATCAAGTAGAAGATGAGGAGTATATTCCTGCACGTCAAGGTGATATTTCCGCTGAGACTGCGTTTATCTTAGAAAAATTCGGTTATGCAGACAAGGTTCCTGAACTTAAAACATCTGTTGCTGGAGAGAGAGTCTTTATCGTTGACTCAACTGATAAACCTCATTTTCAAGATGATATAGATGAAGCAACGATCTTAGGAATAGTAGACCATCACAAACTTGGTGACCTGACAACAGATACTCCTATTGAAGCATGGATCAGACCTATCGGGTGTTCCAATACTGTTGTTTATGAGATGTACAAAGCGTATGGTGTAGAGCTTCCTAAAGATATCGCTGGAATGATGATGATGGCGATCTTAAGTGACACTGTTATCTTCAAATCTCCTACATGTACAAAAGTAGATACAAAAGCAGTAAAAGAACTTGCAGAGATCGCAGGTGTAGAAGATTATAAAAAACTTGCTATGGATATGTTCATTGTAAAATCAGCAGTAGAGGGTGCAAGTGCTAGAGATCTAAATACCAGAGACTACAAAGAGTTCAATATGAACGGTACAAAAGTAGGTGTCGGACAGCTTGAGATGGTAGACATCACTGTTCTTGAACCACGTGAAGATGAACTTCTTGAAGATATGAAGAAGATGAAAGAGGAGAATGGTTTGCATACTGTTCTTATCTTACTTACTGACATCATGAAAGAGGGTTCTAAGCTGCTTGTTGTCTCTGATGATGAGAGTAAAATAGAGGCTGCGTTTAACACGAAACTAGAAAATCATAGAGTATGGTTAGATAAAGTTTTAAGTCGTAAAAAGCAGGTTATTCCTTTCGTTCAACCACAATTTTAATCTGAAATTCTCTTATGCAGGTATATTCACATCCATTTGATGCTTTTGTACCTGTAAACGCAGAGGTATTGATACTTGGAAGTTTTCCAAGTATTAAATCTTTTGAAGATAATTTCTACTACGCACATCCACAAAATCAATTTTACAAACTTTTAGCTGCTGTATATGATGAAACAACACCGCAAACTATCGACGTAAAAAGCAGATTTTTACAAAAACATAAAATTGCACTTTGGGATATGGTCGCAGAGTGTGAGCGTGAAAACTCTCTTGATTCTAACCTTAAAAAGATAAAAGTAAATGATATAGAAACTTTTTTAAAAACATATCCTACAATTAAAAAGCTCTGTTTTACCGGTAAGACTGCACAAAAACTTTATCTGCAACATTTCTCACATTTAGATATACCGACATTTTACTTGCCAAGTCCAAGTCCTGCATATAGAGCGATGAAGTTTGAGGAGAAGTTAGCAGTTTATAAAGAG
>Ga0256843_1000620_pt1 | contig 29923 bp, 29 predicted proteins | sample AlvinellametaG_FD_191572 | JGI IMG/M metagenome (GOLD analysis project Ga0256843, IMG submission 191572) | Pompeii worm associated microbial communities from hydrothermal vent at the East Pacific Rise, Pacific Ocean - Alvinella | ecosystem: Host-associated > Annelida > Integument > Unclassified ...
GAGGGAAGCAGTGTTTCTACAAAATATGGAACAATCAATACAGACCATATCCTCTTCATCGCAGCTGGTGCATTTCATGTAAGTAAACCAAGCGATTTAATTCCTGAACTTCAAGGGCGTTTTCCACTACGAGTAGAGCTTGAAAGTTTAACAGAAGAGACTCTTTATAAGATTCTAACACAAACACAAAACTCACTGCTTAAACAGTATGAAGCACTTTTAAGTGTTGAAGAGATGCAACTTACTTTTGAAGAGGAAGCTATTCGTGCCATTGCACAACTTGCACAAAAAGCTAATGAAACAGCAGAAGATATCGGAGCAAGACGACTCCACACTGTTTTAGAAAAAATCTTAGAAGATATCAGTTTTGAAGCAGATGAGTATAAAGGCAAAGAGTTTGTTGTTACAAGCCAACTCGTACATGAAAAACTTGATTTGGTTGTAGAAGATGACGACCTCTCAAGATATATATTATAAGGATATAAATAGAATGACAAAAGCTGGTTTCGTTTCGCTTATAGGGCGACCAAATGCAGGAAAAAGTACACTAATGAATTCTCTTTTAGGAGAAAAAATTGCAATGGTAAGCCAAAAAGCAAATGCAACACGAAAACGCTCAAATGCCATTGTAATGCATAATGATGCTCAAATTATCTTTGTAGACACTCCCGGGCTTCATGAAAAAGAGAAAGTACTCAATCAATATATGCTTGATGAAGCACTCAAAGCGATGGGTGATTGTGATGTTATAGTCTATCTCGCTCCTGTAACAGATTCGCTAGAACATTATGAAAAGTTTTTAAAACTTAACAAAAAAAACATCAAACATATCATAGCTCTCAGTAAAATTGATCAGGTATCACAAGAGAAACTTTTTAAAAAAATAGCTGCATATAATCAGTACGCTGACAAATTTGAAGCACTTATTCCTGTAGCTATTCCAAGAAAAGTGGGACATAAAGATTTACTTGATACTATTGTGAAACTTCTTCCTGAGTCTCCTTACCTTTATGACCCAGAAGATTTAACAAGTGAGCTTGTTCGTGACATCTATGCAGGTTTTATTCGTGAAGCTATTTTTGAAAATGTAAGTGATGAAGTGCCTTATGAATCAGATGTTATCATTGACTCTATAGAAGAGGAAAATGGTCTTGATAGAATCTATGCAACCATCATTATCGAAAAAGAATCTCAAAAAGGGATTTTAATCGGTAAAAAAGGTGAAACTATCAAACGCATAGGAAGATCTGCTCGTCTTAAAATCGAAGAACTCAGTGGACAAAAAGCCTACCTAAATCTTCAAGTTACCGTGAAGAAAGGGTGGACAAAAGATAAAAACTTTTTAAAAGAGATAGGATATAATGAAGTTCAATAAAAAACAAATCGTACCTTTACTTTTTTCTATAACATTGGTTGGTTCAGCTTCAATTGCTGATGAGGATATTTTAACACATTATCGAAACCAAGGTATGAGAAATCTTGCCCATATATTAGATAAAAAACTAACAAAAAAAGAGTATTGGGAACAATACCTCCAAAATGTAGACACCACTTTTGGCTATATTGAAAACCACCCTTACCTTTTAGTATGTGACAAATCAGAATCAAAACTGACACTGTATACAAAAGTAAATGGTCAATATGAGGCTCAAAAAGAGTACGGTGCCTTTACAGGCAAAATGAAAGGGGACAAACAAGAAGCTGGTGACCTTAAAACACCTATTGGTATCTATAATTTAACACAAAAACTTAATAAAGTAGACTCTTTTTATGGGCCACTGGCTTTTGTAACCTCCTACCCAAATCTTTATGACCAATATAAAAAGAAAACAGGAAAAGGCATTTGGCTTCATGGACTTCCTCTCCATCAAGACAGAGATAAGTTTACAAAAGGATGTATCGCTATTAATAACCAAAATCTCACCTCTTTATCCAAACAAATAGATATCAATAAAACACTCCTTATCATTAATGAAAAAGATATTAAAACAGCACATAAAGAGAAACTTTCTTCTATTCTTGCACAACTTTATAAATGGAGATATGCTTGGATCTATAATGATTTGGAAACATATCTTGATTTTTACGATACAAATTTTATCCGTTTTGATGGTATGAAAAAAGAACAATTTAGTAACTACAAAAAAAGAATTTTTTCAAAAAAAGAGAAAAAAAAGATTTTATTTACTAATATCAATGTTCTCCCTTATCCAAATGAAGAAGAAACTTATAAAATAACTTTTAAAGAACAGTATAGGGCTCCAAGTTATGCTTTTACAGGAAATAAAACCTTAATTGTCAAATTAGTGAACAACCAAGTAAAAATTATCTCTGAGCAGTAATTATGAAGATATTTTTTCTGCTTTTTTTAGCAACACTACTCTTCTCTTCCCCCATTAATCTCATTAAAAAAGAGAACAATGACTCCAACATAACGCTCCTTGTTATTGGTGGTATTCATGGAAATGAACCTGGTGGCTATTTTTCAGCATCTATACTCGCTACACATTATACTATTACATCTGGCAATCTATGGATTGTCCCAAATCTTAATAAAGAGAGTATTCTTGCCAACAAACGAGGTATTCACGGTGATATGAATCGTAAATTTTCCACTATTAGAAAATACGATAAAGATAAAAAGATTGTTGCAGCTATTAAACAAGTTATTTTAAATCCTAAAATATCTTTAGTTTTAAATCTTCATGATGGACATGGGTTTTACAGAAAAGAGAATCATGGGCGTATTTTTAATCCAAATGCTTGGGGACAAACATGTGTCATCGACCAATGTATACTCAAAACACAACAAAATTTTGGCAATTTGGATACTATTGCCCAAACTGTTCGTACAAATGTCAACAAAAAACTTTTAAAAAAGCACCATAGTTTTAATGTAAAAAATACCCACACAAAATATGAAGATGAAGCGATGCAACTCTCATTAACCTATTTTGCAGTAACACATAACAAACCTGCTTTTGCTATTGAAACAAGTAAAAATCTTTCTACTTTAACAGAAAAAGTATTTTATCAACTTTTGGCTATTGAAGAGTATATGAAAATTATGGGCATCACTTTTCAACGAGATTTTAGCCTCAATGAGGCAAATATTAAAAAAATTATACAAGATTATGGAACTTTAGAAATAAATCATAATATTTTATTGAAATTATCAGATATAAAAAATAGTTTAAGCTATATTCCGATAAAATCAAAGAATAACGAGTTTATTTTTTCGCATCCTTTGGGAGCAGTGAAGAAACGCTCTGGAAAATATACTGTTTATATAGGTAATAAAAAAATCACAACTTTGAAACCTCAATACTTTGAGTTAGCAGATAAGTGTCCAAAAAAATACGCAGTTTCTATAGATGGTAAGGAGTTTTTTTTAAAAAAAGCTTCATATTTTGATGTAAATGACGATTTTAAAATTATACCAAACGAGGCGTACCGTGCAAATATCATCGGATATGCAAAAAAAGGTACCAAAGATGAAAGTGGTTTTCGTATTAAATTACAAGACCTAAATAAAAGATATTCTGTAGATAAAAGTCATAAAACTTATAGAATTGAATTTTATAACGAAGATAAATTTTGTTCCATGCTTATGGTTCACTTTAAATAGGATTAAATGTAATGAGTACATCTTATCAAAACTCTTTTTCTAGTATATTATCTGTTAACCCTTACGAGGAAACATACTACAAAAGCGTTTCTAGTTTTTTAAACGAAGAAACTGCACCACAATATGCAAAAGATCAATCTGTTCATTCTTATCTCAATTCAAAAGAGTTTATAAATGCACAGATAGAGATTAGTAAAAATATTCCCGAAGAAGATTTGTACGATGCTATCTACAATAAAGTTTATGATGAACTTGCTCTTGATCAGGCTGTAGAATATAAAATTCAATTTATCGAAATTTATCATACTATTGATGAGGACAATCGCCATTTTAATGTCTTTATCGTTGATCCTCTTGATATTACAAATACATTTTTGCCTGTTGTAGAGAAAGTAAAATATATTGACACTATTATCCCTTCTCCACTCCTTATTAAATCTTTATATTCAAAAAGCATTATAGAAACTACAGGTGTCCACTGTTTTGTATACTTTCAAGAAGATGATGCTTTTTTAGTTATTTATAACCATCAAGAGTATGTTTATACAAAATCTTTAAAATACTCTTTTAAAGAGATGTATGAGAGATTTTGTGAACTCTATGGTGAACGCATTGAGTATGAAGATTTTATCCATTTTTATTCTCAAATTAACCTTAAAAAAACACAAAGTGAATACAAAAGTTACTTTATTAAACTCTATAAAGAGATTTTTGCAAATATCAATGATATTTTAACTTATGCAAAAAGAGCTTTTGATATAGACAAGTTTGAACATGTTTACATAGGTTCAAACAGAGACACTATCACAAAACTTGATGAGATGCTTGAAGTTGAACTAAGTATTGCTGCAAGTGATTTTAACTTTGATTATGGTTTTGAATCAACACATCACTATGTTGACCAGCTTCATGCACTCATGCACCTCTATGCAAATCTCTCTTTTGATGAAAAATATGAGTGTAATTTTACTCAATACCAAAGACCACCTAAGTTTATAAAAAGAGACAGTGGACGCTTTATCATTGTAACAGCAGCCTCTTTTATTATAGCTTTTATCTACCCAGTTACATACTGGTCATTGACATATGCACAACAACTCCAAAAAGATTTGCTAAGACAATCCTATAAAGAGGTGCATACACAAAGAGTAACAAGAGAAGCTACTTTAAAAAATAAAGCAGCCGATAAAGAAAAAGCAATAGCCTTACTCAAAAGAGAAAAACAAGAGTATATAACAAAAAAACATACACTTGTAAAAATTCACAAAGTAAAAGTTGATTACCCTATGAAGGCGAAACTGTTAGCGTTACTCACAAAAGATTTAAACAAGTTTGATGTGAAAGCAACACAATTTAGCTATGATGAGAACAAAAATGGAAGATTTTTAACTATAAAACTTCTTGCTTCTAGTGATAAAAATATCACAAGGCTACTCTCATACATTACAAAAATTCATGAAGGAAAACTCAACTTTTCTCTTGAAAAAATTGAGTTTAATGAAGATATAAAAAAATATATCAGTGAATTGAAAGTGAAAGTATTATGAAAATAAATTTAGAAGATTACTTACATAAAATAGATCTTTATTTTAAAGATAAAACGCAAAAAGATATTTACATGATTTATATCATGATTTTCTCTGCTATTTTTGCTTTCTCATACCTTTTTTTCTGGGATAGTTCTTTAAATGAATTTGAACGAACAAGAAAAGATGTTCAAAAACTTAAAAAACAAATTGCAAATGACAAAAGATTTTTACAAAGAAATCCTCAAGCTAAAGTTGCAAGACTTGAAAAAGAGATTCAAAAAATAAACCTAAGCATTATTGATGCTAAAGATGATAATGCTTATATCAAAAATCAAATTGAAAAGATTGCTTTTCTTATTTATGATGAAAGAGCATGGGGAGAGTATTTGGATTCTATAGCAACAAATGCCCAGAAATACGATGTTAAACTTCTGAAACTAACAAATAAATTTTCTGATGCAAACAGTAGTTTTGGACATCTTTTAGATATCACAGTAGAATCAACAGCAAATTATCAAAATACACTACTCTTTGTAAATGCTCTTGAGCAGAGCGAACTTGTTGTTGACCTACATGATTTCAACATCACTGCACAAGATGAACTTGTTTCAGATCTTAATATCTCAGTATGGGGGATAAAATATTAATGAAAACATTCAAAACACTACTCATCTTTTCAGTCTTGACAACAACTATTATCGCTTCAGATGAACTTGCATGGGTTAATGAACAGATTGAAGCTATTAAGCCTCCTCGTATAGGTTTAAAAAATGCAGAGATACGACAACTTAAAGATCCCTTTATATTTTTATCAAAAAAAGAGGTGGAAGCAAAAAGTGTAGTTGAAAAACCTCATAAATTTGTGAGAAGAAGACATTCACGAAAAAGATATTATGGACTCCATTTGGAAGCTATTTTAAACAAATCAGTGCTTATTAATGGTAAATGGTGTAAACTAGGAGGTAAAATTCATGGTTACACAATTTCCAAAATTAATCCAAAAAGTGTTGAATTGACAAAACATAGAAAAAAGAAAATACTCTCACTTAAGAGTAAAAAAACAAATCTAAAATTAAGTAAGTAGGAAAACAATATGAAATTTATAAGAGCATCGCTATGTGCAGCATTGTTAAGTGCTACCCTTTCAACTAATTCTTTTGCAGATTGTACTTATGAGCTTTTCACAATAAGCTCTTCAAAAGATACAAGAATCGCTGATTTTGTTGACCAACTCAGTGATGAATGTGATTTTAGTGTCATTGTTGCAGATCACAATGCAGAAAAAATTCTACGGAAACATCTCAACAAAATCAACCTCAAGAACATGACAATAGATGAAGTTCTTAATATTATTTTGCGTGAGAACAATCTCTCTTATACGCTCGAAAACAACTTACTTAAAATATCTTATTTAACGACGAAAATTTTTAATATTGACTACATCCTTTCTCAAAGAAAAAGTATAGGTAATACAGATGTTACACTCAGTTCTTCAGCAAGTAGTACCAATGGAATGTCAACAACAAATAATAGTGGAAGTAGTGTTGGACAGCACGGAACAGGTTCAACAGCAGATACAGGGATTAAAATTGAAAGTACTGATGAAGTAAAATTTTGGGAACAACTTGACAAAGAGTTTCAAAATGTTCTGAATCGTCCAAATGACCTCTATCATGCACCTGCACCACTGATTAATAAAAATGCAGGGCTTATCACTGTGACAGCGACAGCAAAACAACTTAAAAGATTTGAAAAGTACCTTAAAAAACTTCAAGACAAAGTACAGTTACAAGTTCTCATTGATGTACAACTTTTAGCAGTTACTATGAGTAAAGGAAGAACAACGGGTATAGACTGGAAACAGCTTTATGCTCTACAAAATGTCAAAGTGGGAATTAATACTGTGGATACAACTAATGTTGGTACATACGATATCAGTAATCCAACGGCACCTGTTATCTCTTCTATAACAGATGGTGTAAAATCAGCTGCCAAAATTGTTACTTTACAAGGTGGTGGTTCTCTTAATGAGGTTATTAAATTTTTACAAACACAAGGAAAAGTAGATTCTATCTCTAATCCAAAAGTATTAACACTCAACAACCAACCAGCACTCATCACTGCTGGTACAGAATATTTTTACAAAATAAAATCTGAAACAACACAACAAGGAACAAGTGGTGGAGTCGCAGCAACAACACAAAATGAAAATGTTCAATCAGTATTTGCAGGTGTTCTTTTAACAATCACACCTGAAATTTCAGATGACAAAACTATTACACTCAAAATTAACCCTTCCCTTTCAGAAACAACAACAAATATGGCAAATGTTTCCAATATAGGAAGAGATATGCCACCAGATTTAACACGCCGTCAACTCTCTTCAGTTGTAACAGTTAAAGATGGGAACAGAATCATTTTAGGTGGGCTTATCAATACAAAAATCACAAATGAAACAAGTAAAGTACCTATTTTAGGTGATATTCCTATTATCAATTATCTTTTTAAATATGAAGAAAAGGTTAAAGAGACTCAAGAGCTTGTTGTTGTTATTGAACCACATATTATTCATAAGTCAAAAAACAATGTTTCTTTAAGTGACTTAGGATATGAGGGATATACTGATGATTTAATCGAAGCTGAATCTGCTTCTAAACATAAGAAAAAATAAGAGAGCATATATATGGAAAGTATCTTTGTAAATTCAAAAGAGGTTTTCTTAGATACGGTTGATGCAAAAGATTATGTCCAATTAGATCGTGTTTCTAACATCTATCAGTCACTTAAAAGTGCAATAAAAAAACCTCTTAAGCTTATTTTACTCTATGGAAGACCAGGAACAGGAAAAAGTATGTTCTTGGCAAAACTCTATAATGATCTCAAAGATATACAAGATATCTACCTCTATCAAACACCTATTTTAGATGAAAGAGAATTTTATAAAACAATTGCAAAAGATGTTTTTGATACAAAATATACAGGTGAACTTAATTTTACACAAATGATGAAAATCATTGACTCAAAACAAAAACCACAAAAAGAGGATGTCCCTATTGTCCTTTTAGATGAAGCACAACTCTATTCTGAAGCACTGATGGAAAAGATTCGATTACTTTCAGATACCCGTGCTATTAAATTTGTTATCACACTTCATAAAACAGAGAAAGAGGATGTCATTGCAAAAGAGCATTTTCAAACAAGAATTTGGGAAAGTACAGAACTTGAAAATGCTTCCCCTACAGAACTTAAAATCTATATACAAAAAAAGCTTATGAAGGCTAATTGCTTCAATACAGCAAGTATGTTTACAAATCAAACAATAAATAAAATTCATAAGCTGACAAATGGTAACTACAGAGATACCAATAAACTTTTATATACAGTTTTTGATATTTATGTTGCTTATGAACAAAACAATAAATTTGTTGATGTTCGTAAAATTCCTATGAAAATTATAGAGATGGCAGCCATCCATACAGGACTTATCAATGCTTAATATTCCAGAACTTGAAAAAAGATGGTTACGCTATAAAATCAAGTCATTTCTTCCATACTTTGCAACCATTACAACTGTTGGTATTGCAGGAGGCTATGCTCTCTTTTTTATGCAAAAACCTCATATGGAACACCTAACACACACAAAAGAACTTCCTTCTCAAAAAGTTCTTAAACCTCAAGTACAAAAACCAACAAAACAGCTCCCTCAAAAAGAGCTACAACCTCTTCAAAAAACAAAACAAGAGCGTACTATGGTTTCTCAGGTTTCTCAAGAAAAACCAAAAGTGAAACAAGAAATCAAACAAGAAACACCAAAAACACTTTTACACCCCTCTATGCAATTTCTTGAACATTTTAAATACCAAAAAGAACCTATCAAAAAAGAGCAACATACACAAGTTATATCTCATAAAAAAGCAAAAAAGCAAGAGATTCAAAAAAGTGTAGAAACAACTTTTATTCATCATGAAAAAAAACAATATATTAGCATTAAAAGAAGAGAAACAAATCATGATATTCAAGCTCTCATTAAAAGATTTAAAACAAGTAATAGCCCTGCACTCAGCCTTTTTATAGCAAAAAAATATTATGAATTAGGTCAATATAAAAAAGCGTATAACTATGCTCTTATTACAAATAAAATAGATCCAGATGTTGAAGACAGTTGGATTATTTTTACAAAATCACTCGTTAAAATGGGTAAAAAACACCAAGCGATTAAAACACTAAAAAAATATATTATCTATTCGCAATCAAATAAAGCGCAAATTTTACTTAATGAAATCCAATCAGGAAAATTCAGATGAAAAAACTTCTTCTTATTCTCTTACTCTTAAGTGTAAGTGTATCTTCTGTCTATGCTAATAATATCAAATATGAAATGTATCAACTTTATAAAAATAAAAAATATAAACAGGCATGTTTACTCGGATATAAAAATCTTGAACGATTTAAAAGAGATGAAGAATTTGTTTCTCTATACGCTTTTTCATGCCTATATGCTGATTATATAGATAGACTTTCCTCCCCTGCAGCTCTTTTAAAAAAGACAGCAGAATCTCGTGCAAACTCTGCCTATTTTGCTATTATTGTTATGCAAAAAAAACTTTTATACCATGCTCTGTTAGATAACTATAATCTTTCAAAATTTGTCCTACCTACAACAGACTATATCCTTTCAAAAGTCTTTGATATGTACGCGAAACTTGGAAAACACACACCCAAAAGTATCTATGTTTTTCAAGATTCAAAAGATCCAAGAGTCTCTTATAAACTTTATGTTATTACAGAAAATGGCACTAAAAAAATGATTATTGAAGAACTTTATGATACAATGCTTGTAAAGCGTCATAAATATTGGTAGGATAAGCAAAGTGGATAGAATAACAACAGACTTACTCGCAAATGGCTCTATAATGAAGGGGCAAGTAGATAGGCTACTTGCAAAAGGTATTAGTGAAAATCTCATATTGAGGGATATTACACTCTCTGGTTTTATGACTATGGATCGTCTTATCCGTTTCATTGTACAACAGATTCGTGATGGTGTATATGAACTCTCTATCATAGATAATTATGACTACATAGAAGAGCGAGCCGTCCTTGAAAAACTAGCACAAGAACTTGATGTTCTTTTTGTGGATCTTGATTCTATTGATATGGACTATACATTGACAAGTAGAGTTCCCCTTGCTCAGCTCCAAAAGCATAATGCTATCCCTATTTTTCAAGATGATATGAGTGTTACTGTTGCATTTAATGATCCTCTTGATATTGATGCTCAAGAAGCACTTCAAAGACTTTTTCCAAGAAAAGTTTTAAAAATTGCTCTTGCAACAAAAAAACAAATCGCTTCTTACCTTTACAAAATCTATCTCAAAGACAGTGTAAAAGGGCTCGTAAAAAATATTCGTGAAGAACTAAATTCCATTACAACACTTGAAGAGCAACAAGAGGCTTCATCTATTTTACAACTTATCGATGTTATCTTAAAAACCTGTATCAATGGTCGAGCAAGTGATATTCACATTGAACCTACAGAAAAAAACTGTGTTGTTCGTGGTCGTGTTGATGGAAAGCTAACGGAGATGTTTATCTTTGAAAAAGATATTTACCCACCACTTGCTTCAAGATTAAAACTCCTTTCTAACCTTGATATAGCAGAAAAGAGAAAGCCTCAAGATGGTCGTTTCTCTACACTTGTAGGTGCGAGGGAATACGATTTTCGTATCTCAACACTCCCTATTTTATACGGCGAATCTATCGTTATGCGTGTACTTGACAAAGAAAAAGCTCTTGTAAAATTAGAAGATGCTGGTATGGATTCAGCAAGTTATCAAAAATTGCTTAAAGGGCTCCAATCTCCTTATGGTATTATTTTAGTAACAGGACCTACAGGTTCGGGTAAAACAACAACCCTCTATGGTGCACTCAATGAACTTAGAAATGTAGAAGATAAAGTTATTACTGTTGAAGATCCTGTTGAATATAGAATGAACCTTATTCAACAAGTTCAAGTAAATCCAAAAGTTGGTTTAAGTTTTGCTGATGCTCTTCGTTCTATTTTGCGTCAGGATCCTGACAAAATTATGATTGGGGAGATTCGTGATCAAGAAACCCTCGAAATTGCCATTAAAGCTGCACTTACAGGGCACTTGGTTATTTCAACACTTCATACCAACGATGCTGTTAGTGCTATCCCTCGTATGGCAGATATGGGGATTGAACACTACCTTATCAGTGGTGCTCTTGTTGCTATTCAAGCCCAAAGACTTGTACGAAAAATCTGTAAGCATTGTAAAGTAGAAGATGAACTTTCTGCTTCTGTTTTAGAGGAGATTGATGGTATTGTTCCCCCTGGAACTGTTTTTTATAAAGGAAGAGGCTGTAAAGAGTGTGGAGATAGTGGCTATATGGGTCGAGAGATGATTTGTGAAGTACTTACAATTTCAGAAAATCTCTCTTCGATGATCGCGAAAGGTGCATCAAAAGAGGCTCTTTTAGAACAAGCTAAAAAAGAGGGATTTATCAATCTCTTTCAAAATGGTATCCAAAAAGCCATAGATGGTATTACAAGTATTGAAGAGATTTTAAAGGTTGCTAAAGGATGAAGTATTTTGTTGCGACAATACTTACAAAAGGTAAGAAACAAGAGATTGGTCTTTATGCTAAAGATAAAAAAGAAGCAAATTCCCATGCCAAACTAAAATATTCTGGTATTATTATTAAGGTTGTTGAAGCACCTGAGCCTTTGGATATGAAACTTAAGAAGATGAAAGAGGAACTCTTTGCCAATCTTCAAAAGAAAAAAATTAAACCAGATGCACTCATTGCAGCCATTCGTCAGCTTGCCGTTATGACAAATGCAGGTATCTCTATTCACGATTCTTTAAATGAGATTGCCAATGCTACCACTGATGAAGCACTTAAAACTGTTTTTTCCAAAGTCGCAGATGATATTAACTCTGGACATTCACTCTCTACTGCTATGGAGAATTTTAGATTTGAAGTTGGAAATCTTACTATTGCTATGATTCAACTTGGAGAAAAAACTGGTAATCTTGATGAAGCACTCTATTCTCTTGCAAATATGCTCGAAGAGATTCGTGCCAACATTATAAAATTTAAAAAGGCAATGGCATATCCAAGGAATGTTATGATTGCAATGGCTATTGCCTTTACCATTTTAATCTCCTATGTTGTTCCTCAGTTTAAAGCTATTTTTGAAGAGCTACATGCTGATCTTCCATTACCAACAATTATTCTTTTAAAACTTGAATATCTCTTTAATAATTTTGGTCCCTATGTATTAGCTGCTTTGGCTATCTCTTTTTTCACTTTTAAATATATTATTACCAATAACAAAGAAGCCAGATTTGGATGGCATAAATTTTTACTCAAAACCTATCTCATCAAAAACATTATTAAGTTTTCTACTTTAAGTCGCTTTACTCTCGTCTTTTCAGAACTTATCCGTGCTGGTATCCCTATAGCTGAAGCACTTGCTACCTCTATAGAGATGATTGACAATCTTCCTTTACAAAAGAAACTCCAATCTGTTATCTTTACCGTTGAAAAGGGGGGAACTCTCAACAAAGGTTTGGAAGAGACAGAACTCTTTGAAAATATGATTATCCAAATGATTCGTGCAGGGGAAGATAGTGGTACACTCGATGCAATGGTAAACAAAGTTGCAGAATACTATAAGATGCGTTTTGATGCTATCATTGATGGCTTAAGTGAAGCTATTGAACCTATTATGCTTCTTATCATTGCTTCTATGGTTATTTTACTTGCTCTTGGTATTTTCCTACCAATGTGGGATATGGGAAATGCTGTTCACGGAAGATAGATACATACCTCTTTTTACAGAGGTATTATAACCCTTTGTACCCTTTGAAGAAATTTTACCATCTCCTCTTTGGGGGCTTTTACCCTGTAAAACACTTCTGTTTCAAATCTCTGTTCCTCTATATTAATACCAAAACTCTGACACTCATAATCAATAAAACGAACATCTGCATAAGATACTTTAAACTCTTTAACAACTTCCTCTTTATACTCAAAAAGTTCTGCATGTTCCAAAACAAGATTAACAGCATCACTATATGCCCGTACAAGTCCTCCTGTTCCTAGTTTTGTACCACCAAAATAGCGAACAATAATGACAGCTGTATTGATAAGTTCTTGCCCTTGTAAAACCATTAAAGAGGGTTTTCCAGATGTTCCTTTAGGTTCACCATCATCACTTGAATGTTCAACTACTTGATGAAATTCATTCAAGTACCTGTAAGCCGTTACAAAATGTCGTGCTTTTGGATGTTCTTCTTTTAATGATGTAAGTGTTTTTTCATAACGAGAGAAAGGGATAAGGTGAGCAATAAATTTTGATTGCTTCACCTCTAAAGTGTTTGTAAAATGTTCTTTAACAAACTGCATATTATGCTAAATTTGTATATACTTTTTGAACATCCTCATCATCATCGAGTCTTTCTAATATTTTATCAATATCAGCATGTTGCTCTTCACTAATCTCTATAGGTGTATTTGCAATTCTCTCTAGTGTTGCTTTAGAGATTTCAACACCCATATTTTCAAGCGCCTCATTCATAGTTCCAAAAGAGGTAAAATCAGCAGTTACAAGAACAAGTCCATCTTCCTCTTCTATCTCTTCAAGCCCTGCATCAATAAGCTCAAGTTCTAACTCCTCTAAATCCATATCCTCTTTTAGAGTAAACTCAAAAAGTGCTTTACGAGAGAACATAAATTCTAACGAACCATTTGTTAGCATTTCACCACCATTTTTGTTTAAAATACTTTTAACATTTGCTACAGTTCTTGTGTTGTTATCAGTTGCACACTCTATGAAAAGTAAAACACCATGAGGCGCTTTCCCTTCAAAATTTACCTCTTTCATATCAGCACTATCTTTTGCTGCTGCTCTTTTAATAGCTGCTTCAATATTGTCTTTTGGCATATTTTCCGATTTTGCATTTAAAATTGCTGTACGAAGCTTCGGGTTAAGATCTGGATCCATACCACCCTCTTTTGCTGCCATAGTGATAACTTTACCTAGTTTAGGAAACAGTTTTGACATTGCTCCCCATCTTTTTAATTTTGATGCTTTTCTATATTCAAATGCTCTACCCATAAAAGTTCCTATTTTCTTAATAATTTTCGCCATTATACCATTTTCAAAACTATAAGTGTATAATACGGCATAAGGAATGAAAAATGCGACTTGGTTTTAGACTAAAACATCACTTTTTTAACGCTTTTCGAGAGTTGTTTGTACATCATCATGGCTCTTTGGAATTTCGTGCAAAACTTTTTGCTCTTCTCATTGCTGCCAATGAAAACATTAAAGTTGAAAACTACATTTTAGTAAAAAAACTTGCTTTAGAGATTTATAAAGATGATGAGGACAGAGCAAATCTATTGCTTCTTTCAACAAAAGAATTAGTAAATAAAATCAAAGAAAAAAAATCCAAAAATCTTGATGGACTCATTTTCCGTATACAAAAAGAACTTAAAATTGTTCCTCGATATGCAAAAAAAATAGATGTAGAAGCACTCAAAGAATTTTTAGAACTTGCAGACACTCAAGATACAAAAATTTACCAACAAAATATTTTAGAGTTTCTTACAAACCTCAAAGAAGAGATACTCAAAACAAAAAAGGATTCATAAATGGATTTACAAACAAAAGCTTTACATGTAGGGTATGAAAAAGACACTCAAGGCACTATGGCAGTACCCATTTACCAAACAACTGCTTATGAGTTTCGTGATGTTGAACATGCTGCGAACCTTTTCTCTCTTAAAGAGCTAGGAAACATATATACTCGTCTTAATAATCCAACAACAGATGTTTTTGAAAAAAGATTTACCTCCTTAGAAGGTGGTGAAGCTGCCATTGCTACTTCAAGTGGTATGAGTGCTATTTTCTTTGCATTTGCCAATGCAGCTGAAGCTGGAGATAACATTGTATGTGCAAAACAACTCTATGGTGGCAGCTTAACACAAACAGCACATACACTCAAGCGCTTTGGTATAGAGTCTCGCTTTTTTGATGTCCACAATACGCAAGAGTTAGAATCACTCATAGATGAAAAAACAAAAGTTATTTTCTTTGAAAGTTTAACTAATCCAAGTATTGATGTTGCAGATATTGAAGCTATTGTAGCTGTAGCCAACAAATACAATATCCTTACAGTGGTAGACAATACTGTTGCAACCCCTGTCATTTGTCGCCCTTTGGAATGGGGAGTAGATATCACAGTACATAGTTCAAGTAAATACACAACAGGTCAAGGACTTGCCATCGGTGGTATTTTAGTGGAGAGAAAAGGGTTAAATGAAAAACTCAAAAACAACCCTCGTTATGAACACTTTAACACACCTGATGCTTCGTATCATGGTCTTGTCTATACAGAAGTTGGCTTACCAGCTTTTACACTTCGTGCCCGTTTGTCCCTGCTTCGTGATTTGGGTGCTGTTGTTTCACCATTTAATGCATGGCTTTTTATTCAAGGAATGGAGCATTTAGCGCTTCGTATGAAAGAACATTCTAAAAATGCACTTGCACTTGCTGAATTCTTAGAGCAACATCCAAAAGTAAAAAAAGTAAACTACCCTGGTCTTAAAAGTAATGCAAACTATACAATGGCGCAAAAATATTTTCAAGATGGTATGTGTAGTGGACTTTTAAGCTTTGAGGTTGAGAGTTTAGAGAGTGCTACAAAAATTGTCAATGCAACGCAACTCTACTCTTTAGTTGTCAACATTGGTGATTCTAAATCTATCATCACCCACCCTGCCTCTACAACCCACCAGCAACTCTCCCATGAGGAGCTTGTCGCGTGTGGTGTTCCAGAGGGACTCATTCGTATTTCATGTGGTTTAGAAAGTAGTGAAGATTTAATTGCCGACATTGCACAAGCACTTGAAGCGTAATACAAGGGATTTTCGCTAAAATGTCATCACTAATTTTTGGAGAAAACAGAACTTGTCTTTAAATCTACAAACACACACTCAACATTTTACTAACCCACTCTATCTTGAAAGTGGGCGTATTTTAGAGCCTTACGACATCACTTACGAGACTTATGGTGAACTCAACGACGACAAAAGTAATGTTGTTGTTGTATGCCATGCCCTTACAGGAAGTCACCATGCTGCTGGTGTTTATGAAGGGGAAAGCAAAGCTGGTTGGTGGGATGGTCTCATTGGAAGTGGCAAAGCGATAGATACTGACAAATATTTTGTAATATGTTCTAATGTAATAGGAAGTTGTTTTGGCTCAACTGGACCTATGAGTCTCCAACATCCCTATCAAGAGCCTTACCGTTATAAATTTCCTGTTGTTAGCATTAAAGATATGATTAAAGCACAAAGAATTCTCTTTGATAGACTCGATATCCACAGAGTACATGCCATTATAGGTGGCAGTATGGGTGGTATGCAAGCATTACAATTTGGTATACACTACCCCCATTTTGCAAACAAAATCATAGCACTTGCAACAACACATGCAACCCAACCATGGGCTATAGCATTTAATAAAGTTGCTCAAGAAGCTATCTTAAAAGATCCTGATTTCAAGCAAGGGTATTATGACCCTGAACTCATCAAAGAGCAAGGCTTAAGTGGTATGGCTGTTGGTCGTATGGCTGGACATATCAGTTTTTTATCTCACGAATCTATGCGTGAAAAATTTGGTAGAGAATATAAACTCACCGATGGACTTTATGAACTTTTTGGAAAATTTCAAGTAGAATCGTACCTTGAGTATAACGGCTATAATTTCACTAAATGGTTTGATCCTTTAGCCTACCTTTACATTACAAAAGCAATTAATATCTATGACCTTTCCCGTGGATTTGACTCCCTTGCTGAAGCACTCAAAAAAATAAGTGCAGAACTCCATCTTATCAGTTTTGAAAATGATTTACTCTTTAAAAACTTTGAGATGAAAGAGATGGCTGAAGAACTTGAAAAAATTGGCAAAACAAACTATACCTATACAGATATAAAAAGTGACTACGGACATGATGCCTTTTTAGTAGAACTTGATAAATTTGAAAACTCTATAAGGGAGATACTCACATAATGGCAAAAGAAAAATTTGAACAAAAACTTAACAATGCAAAAGAGATACTAGAACAACTTATGAGCCCTGAAATCACACTCGAAGAGAGTGTCAAAGCGTATGAAAAAGGGATGAAAGAGTTACATGCAGCACAAAAAATGCTTGAAGATGCACAACTTAAAATCCAAGAGATACAAAGTAAATAGATGAGAGTAGCTGTTTTACAATTAAGCTCACAGGGAATGAGTTCTACAAAACTTTTAAACTATGTTCGTATCGCCCATAAAAAAGGGGTGAAAGTTTTACTACTTGGGGAATATATCCTTAACACCTTTTTTAAAGAACTCCAAACAATGTCAGTAGCTATGATTCAGGAGCAAGCTACCCATCACATAAAAATACTCAAAGATTTAGCATCATCTTACAATATCACTATTATTGCTCCTCTTATTATTGTTAAAAAGAAAAAGCTATACAAAACTGTTGCTAAATTTGCACCCTCTTCCACATCCTACTATCATCAACAAATTCTTATTAACTATCCTCATTGGAATGAAGAAAAATTTTTTGCCAATGAGATCAAACCTTTACAATCTCCTTTAGTCTTTAAAGTGGATGGGTTTAAATTTGGAGTTCTCAGTGGTTTTGAGCTTCATTTTGATGAGATGTTTACCAAACTTGATGCCAAAGGTATTGACTGTATTTTAGTACCAAGTGTTTCTACTTTTGATTCTTATGAACGGTGGAAAACACTCATATCTGCTCGTGCATTTACCCATAATGTTTATATACTTCGAGCAAACCGTATTGGTGAATACCAAGACAAAGAGTTTACATGGCAATTCTACGGAGATTCTGTTTTGGCATCTCCTCATGGTGAAATTCTCAACCACTTGGGGAACCAAGAGGAGCTTATGCTTGTTGATATGAGCCACACTGAAGTTGTTCAAGCTAGACGCTTATGGGGTTTTAAAGAAGCCCTCAAAAAAAGAGAAAAGTAATGCAAAACTATTTTAAAAGACAGATTCAACTTTGGGGTGAAGAGACACAAAAAATTCTCAAACATAAAAAAATTGCAATAGTTGGTGCAGGTGGACTTGGTTCAAGTCTTACTTTTGCACTTGGAGCTTCAGGACTAGGAGAGATTCATATTATAGATTTTGATGAAGTGAGTATTCATAATATTCACCGTCAAATCGCTTTTAAAATGGGTGATGAGGGGAAAAACAAAGCAAAAATAAATGCACAACTCATTGAGCAACGCTCCCCTTTTACCAAGGCTTTTTCATATACATGTAACTTTCAAGAATGGTCTCAAAAAAATATAGAAGTTGACCTCATCATTGATGCAACAGACAATCTTCCCACACGAAGTGAAATAAATACTTATGCAAAAGAGCATAACCTCCCTTGGGTTTATGGCAGTGTAGAAGCATTTCATGGTCAAGTATGTTTTTTTGAAAATGCCTCTTTTAATGATGCTTTTAAAATCACGCAACAAACACCAGCAGGTATAGCAGCTCCCATTGTAATGCACATTGCATCCCTCCAAGCTAACCTTGCTCTTCGCTATTTAGCAAATCTCAATGTCAAAAAAGATATACTCTACTATCTCTTTTTTAATGATGAGGGGGAGCTTGTCACTCAAAAATTCAAACTTCCAACATAAAAAACAATTTTTCATACCATTCTCAAAAAATTAGCGTTATAATACCCCTTAGAGCCCCTTATTTTATAAAAAGGTTTTCTCATGAAATTTATAGAATCAAATCTTGTCGATATTCACACCCACTCCATCTATCCTGTCTCTTTATCTATAAACAATGGAGTTATTACCTCCATTACAAAAATAGATAAAAAGTGTACTACCTATATTTTACCAGGCTTTGTTGATGCCCATATTCACATAGAAAGTTCTATGCTTATCCCCAGTGAATTTGCTAAAATTGCACTTACACATGGAAGCATAGCAACAGTAAGTGACCCCCATGAGATAGCTAATGTTTTAGGTATAAAAGGGGTCGATTTTATGATAAACAATGCAAAAGAGAGTGATTTTAAATTTTACTTTGGAGCTTCTCCATGTGTTCCAGCCACCCCTTTTGAAACAAATGGAGCAATCCTTACTCCACAAGAGATAGAAACCCTTTTACAAAGAGATGATATCTATTTTTTAAGTGAAGTTATGAATTTTCCTGGAGTTATCAATGATGATAAGGATATGCTTGAAAAAATTGCCATTGCCAAAAAATATAATAAACCTATAGATGGACATGCTCCAGCACTGAGTGGAGATGGTTTAGAAAAATACATCAATGCTGGTGTCCAAACTGATCATGAAGCCTTTACTTATGAGGAAGCAGAAGAAAAACTCCAAAGAGGAATGAAAATACAAATTCGCCAAGGGAGTGCTGCAAAAAATTATGAAGCACTCCACCCTCTCATAGATACATATTATCAACACCTTATGTTTTGCAGTGACGACAAACATCCAAACGATTTACTGCAAGGACATATCAATGAACTTGTCAAGCAAGCTCTTCATGATGGACATAACCTTTTTAAAGTCTTACAAATAGCCTCACTTAATCCTGTAGAGCATTATAATCTTGATGTGGGTTTATTGCGTGAGGGTGACAAAGCAGACTTTATAGAGGTAGAGAATCTTGAAGATTTTACTCTCATTCGCTCTTTCATAGAGGGAAAAGTTGTTTTTGAAAATGGAAACTCTCTAAGCCCAACTCTTAAAGTGAAGCATCTAAATAATTTTCATACAAAGCCAAAAACACCAGAAGATTTTAGCTTACATGTAAAATGTCAAGAGTATAGAGTGATAGATGCTATAAACTCCCAACTCATTACAAAAGAGAAGCATACATCACTTAAAATTGTAGAGGATGTGGTACAACCTGATAAAGAGAAAGATATACTCATCATAAGTGTAACCAATCGTTATGCCAACACACCTCCTGCCCTAGCTTTTGTACATGGATTTCATCTCAGTGAGGGAGCAATCGCTTCAAGTGTTGCACACGATTCCCACAACATCATCGCTGTTGGCTGTGATGTCAAGAGTGTTACACAAGCTGTCAATGCCATCATAGCATCCAAAGGTGGTGTTTGTGCTGTAGATGAACAAGGAACACTACACCATCTTCCTCTCCCTGTAGCTGGGCTTATGAGTGATGTAGATGGTTTTGAAGTAGCTCAGAGGTATGAATCTCTTGATTACTTTGTAAAAGAGCAACTCCATACTACACTTGATGCACCATTTATGACACTTTCATTTATGGCATTACTTGTAATTCCAGATATAAAGCTCAGCGATAAAGGGCTTTTTGATGGCAACAATTTTCATTTTATAGAGGAGTGTAAAATATGAAACTACTACAAAGATTTGAACTCGAAAAAAACAATACAACAATCACAAAAGAGTTTATCGCAGGGATGACCACTTTTTTTGCTATGCTTTATATTATCCCCGTTAATGCAACAATTATGAGCCATGCAGGGATGCCCTTTGATGCACTTGTCACAGCAACTATCCTCATGACCGTTTTAGCAACCCTTTTTAATGGTCTATGGGCAAATACTCCAATAGCTATGAGTGTAGGTATGGGTCTTAATGCCTACTTTACTTACGGCTTGGTTTTAGGAATGAAAATTCCTTGGCAAAGTGCCTTAGGAGTTGTATTTCTTTCAGGAATTCTCTATGTTATTATTGCACTTACCCCTTTAAGAGCATGGATTATAAATACAATTCCCCTTGATATAAAACGAGCTACAAGTGCAGGTATAGGAGCTTTTATAGCTTTTATAGGACTAAAAGAGATGGGAGTTATTGTAAGTTCACCAGCAACACTTGTTACTCTTGGAGATTTAAGTAATCCCCATATTTTACTTGCTCTTTTTGGACTCTTAAGTGCACTCATTTTTAGTATGCTTCAAATACGCACAGCACTTATCCTTTCCATTGTTCTTACAACACTCTTAGCATGGTTGAGTGGAAATGCACCTATAGCTCACGAGATTATCTCGATGCCAGCATCTATTGCACCTATAGCTTTTGAGCTCGATATACAATCAGCACTGAGTCTTGCCATGCTTCCTCTTATTATTACTTTTTTAATTACCGATATTTTTGATACGATAGGCACACTTATCGGTGTAGGACTTCGTGCAAAACTCTTTAAAAACAATGATTCTAAAGAGTTGCAAAAAACAATGGAAGCAGATGCAGGAGCTACTGTTATGAGTGCACTTGTTGGAGTAACAAGCACAACCTCTTTTATAGAGAGTGCCGCAGGTGTTGAAGAGGGTGGAAGAACAGGGTTAAGTGCTGTTTTTACAGCATTACTATTTCTTTTACCACTCTTTTTCCTCCCATTTTTTGAAGCGATTCCATCGTTTGCCATATATCCTATCATTGTTGTTGTTGGAAGCTATATGTTTAGTGAGCTCAAACATATCAATTACGAGGATAGTGCAACAAAATATGCAACTTTTTTTATAGTACTCATGATGCCACTTACCTACTCCATTACAAATGGTTTAATGATAGGTTCCTTCATTTATGTTGTAGTGAAAATGTTTCAAAAAGAGTACAGTGTAATCAAAAGTGCCATGGGATTGATGGCAATTCTTGCCATTATTCTCTTTTTTTTGTTGTAAATAATTATAATTTTGCTATACTGCATTAGTATGGTAAATATAACCATATAGATTACAAAAAGGAATTTGTTATGAAAAAAACAGCAATCTCACTACTTATAGGTTTGAGTGTTACAACACTTTTTGCAGGAAGTGAAATCCCTTTTCCAAAAGATTTTCAAACTTACCCTTCAGTGGCAACACCACTCACACATATAGGAGCATTACCTGGATGTGATGCCGATGTTTCTTCATTACCAAAAATTTATCAAGAAACAGTTGCAACCTATTGTAATGTCAAACCAGGTGGCCCTGGTAAAGTTGATGTTTTAGTCAAACCCTCAGCACTCTCTACATATAAAAAGCGTGATGGTCACTTTAAAAATGGCGATACCCTTATTTTATGGTTAAAAGATATTCATGCTATTTTTGTAACAGAGTACAAAAATGGAAAACCTCTCTATGGTGCTTTTAGTGTTGATGGTAAAGATATTGCAGGAGCACCAGGAAGTGGTCTTAATCCAAAGGATTGTCGTACATGTCATACCGGCTACAGTGCATTTTGTGTTAATGGACAGTGTGGTACACAACAATAGTTCCCTATCAATAATAAAGGATTATTTTGAAAATCTCTATTCAACAAAAATTTACAGTAGCTTTTATCTTAGTGGGAATTTTATTCTCACTAGGAGTTGGTATTGGTTTTTATAATTATATTTATAATTCAAAAGTTGAAAATATTATTACAAAAGCTAAAACAGCACTTAGCCCCATAAGTTCAGTTGCTGAATTGGCTGTTTCTGGTGGTAATATCATGAAACTCAAAGGAGATGACATTACAGCTATCTTCAAAATCTCAAAAGCACTCTATGTGGATATACATGGTATGAGTAATGAGATTCCAGCTACATTTTTTGCACCAAAACAACCACCAAAAGAGATCCATTTTCAATATCAAGCACCCAAAGAACATTTAAGTAAAGAGCGTATTGCTACACTTGAACATAAAGTAAAAAACACTCCTAATGGATATATCATTGATCGTGATGTACTTGCAGTGTATCAAAAGCTTACTATTAAAAATGGTGGCTATGTTATTGCTATTTTTGATGCTTCTGAAATCTTAGATGTACCATCTTCTGTACTTATACTTTTACTGAAGATTTTACTCCCTGCACTTCTCATAGGAACAATTCTTATGAATTATGTTGTAAAATATATGTTTAGAGATTTAAACACTATCTCCTCTATGATCTCTACAGATATTAATAACCTTGCAAAACATATGCAGGTACATTCACAAGATGAGGTAGGTGTCATAGCAGATAATATCAATACATTCTTTGAACAGTTCAGAAACATTATTTTTAATATTAAAAAACTTGGGGATATAACAGCACAAGATGCTCAATCTCTCATGCGCTATACAACTACCATCAAAGAACATATTCAAAACCAACAAACTCTTGTTGAACATAATGTTAAAAACGGTAATGAAATAAGTTCTCAACTTAAAACAATGGTACAAGAAGCAACACAATCACAAAATGAAGTTCATACACTTCAAAAAAACATCTCCTTAGCCAACCAAAGCATTGAAACACTGCATCAAATTATTCAAAACGGTAATGAAAAAGAATTAGAACTCAGTCAACAACTTACAGCGTTAAACGATGAAGCAAAACAAGTAAAAGATGTTCTGAGTGTTATCAACGATATTGCTGATCAAACGAATCTACTTGCTCTTAATGCTGCCATAGAAGCAGCTCGTGCAGGAGAGCATGGAAGAGGTTTTGCAGTTGTAGCAGATGAGGTACGAAAACTTGCTGAACGCACACAAAAAAGCTTAACAGAGATTCATGCAACTATTAATGTTATTTTAGAGTCTATTGCCAATGTTACCCAAGAGATGCAAACAAAAATTGCTGATGTAACTGCTTTAGAAGATGCTTCTTCCAATGTATCTGAAGTGATTGAAGGTATATCCAATGTTATGGATGACACGATTAAAATCTCGGGAGATACAGTTATTATTACTCAAGAAGTTTCTAAAAAAATTGATACTATCATCAATAGTAATAAAGAGATTTTCAATGTTGGTCAAAGAAATATTCAGGAGGTTGATAAAATCGTAGATATTTCACACAATACAAAAGATCAAGCACAAAAGCTCCATCAAGAGCTTTCACAATTTAAAACAGAGTAAAAAGCTACATAAGTTGTGGGGATGGTTGATCTATATAAAACCCTTGAGAATAATCTATTTCAAGCTCTTTAACCTTATCCATCACAACGCTAGAGTGCACATACTCAGCGATTGTTTTTATTCCTAGTCTTTTTGCAAAATTAACTATTGTTTCTACCACTATCAATGATGTTTCATCCACATCAATATTTTCAATCAAAGAGCCATCTATTTTAATATAATCTACCTGCATTTTTGTAATATAGGAAAAATTGGAATATCCACTTCCAAAGTCATCTATAGCTATCTTTGCACCATAACGAATAGCTTCATTTACAAATCGATCTACCTTTTTAAAGTCTTGGATAGCTTCTGATTCTAAAAGCTCAAAAGTAACACGAGAAGAAGCTTTTGAATATTTCAATTTATCTATAATAAAATGAAAAATCTCATTGCTTATAATATCTTCAATCGAAAGATTTATTGTAAATTCATATTCCAAAGTTTCAAACATTGCAAACGATTTTTCAATCATCTGTTTTGTGACATTATTATAAACTTTAATTTTCTTTGCTATAGGTATAAATACATCTGGAGCGACTATCTTTTCATTCTCATCTTTTAAACGAGCTAAACACTCGTACTTGACAATTTTAGAGGTTTTATTGTCAAAAATAGCCTGAAAATAAGGGATAATCTGAGAATTTTCTACAGCAAAACGAACAAGTGCAGAAAGTTTTAAGTTACGAGCATATTCATTTTCAAAGTGCATTCTGTTTTCGTAGATCCAGAATTCAAGATTATTTTGTTTTGCATATACTAAAGCCATAGAAACTTTTGAAAAAACATTCGTTTTATCATGCTTGGCTGAAGATGCAAGTGTAAAGTTAACAAAAATCTTTGTATCTTGGTAGATTAAATCTATATTTTGTAGTTGCTTGTAAAGTTTTTCCAAAAACTCCTTGAGTTCATAAAAACCCAAACTTTCATTTACAAGTACAGCATATTCAGCACCAGAGAGTCTATAAACTTTATACTGAGGAAGAAGATTTTTAATGAAGTTTCCAACATATTCTAAAACATAATCCCCAACAACAAAGCCATAAAAGTTATTAATCGTTTGAAAATTATCAATATTCACAAGAATAATACCAAATTTATCATCATTATTTTGCAAATCTCTTCTAAGTTGATAAAGATTAGGAAGATTTGTCAGATTATCTCTAAAATATCTTTCAAAAAGTTGTGTCCTATAGCTCGATAGCATTTCACCTTTTTCTTTACTGTCAAGGTATACTTCTCTGAGCACTTCATTACATACACTTCCCTCTTTTTCATCCATCGCAATATTAAATAAAATAACTTTTACCTGATGCTTATTAAGATGTTTTAAAAACTGAATTTCTGGTTCATCAAGCCTCTTTTGCAACTCCTTTTTCAAAGTTTGAACAAGAACAGTATTGTGTATATACGAAACAATATGAACCAAAGCTTTGTCTCGTACTTTTTCTTGTATTTGTGCTACTACATCTTGAACTTCACTTGAAGATTCCAAGACAAATGTATACACCTCTAGTTTCTCACTTTTTAACTGCATCATACACTCCATTGCTAACTCTTAATATCATAACATATTTTTTTAATAAAAGTAGTTTTTAACGACAATTTGTTTATACTTTTGATATGAAAAACTCTTATCAGAACCTATCACTTCTTCAAAACCTTTATAAACTACGAGCTATGGGGTTTTCCTATATAGATCATTTTAGTTGTAACAATCAAAAAAGTACCATAGAACCTAACAATCTTTATGAGTTGCAAACAACTTTACAGAACTGTCATCTTTGTGACCTGAGTAAATCTCGTTCCCAAACTATGAGTGGCTTTGGTCAAGAAAAAGCAGATTTAATGATTTTAGATTATACAGTCTCAACTATCCAAGACAGCACAAATGATTACTATCCTGGTCGTTCAGGAGAAATTCTTAAAAATATGATAGAAAAAGTGATAGGTATCTCACTTGAACAAACATATTATACCCACGCTATAAAATGTAAACCCCTCCATAGCAAGAAACCCTCTTTATCTGAATGGAACTCTTGTAAAAACCATCTTTATATGCAAATTCGATTTATACAACCAAAAGTTATTATGGTACTTGGAGAGGAAACATATAAGATTCTTATGGATGATGAAAGTAATTTCGAAAATGTGCGTGGACATAGCATAAGTTTTCAAAACACAACACTTGTGCCACTCTACCATCCACTCCACCTTTTACGCAATCCTCATCTTAAAAAAACAACTCTTAGTGATCTTCAAGTCGTTAAAAGGTATCTATAATATTTTTCAATGTATAATAATGAGAAAAAGGGGATATATTTATGCCGACTTATCCTTACGAAGGCCTCAAAGACTACACTTTACCGTCTTTACTCAATAGATCAGTATCTCTTTACAAAGAGAAATTTATTTTCTCAAAAGTTTCACAAGAACCTATAACTTACGATATTTTTGACCAAAATGTCAAAGAGATGATTTTATTACTCAAAGAAAACGGTATTTCAAAAGGAGATAAAGTTGCTCTTTTAAGTGAAAATATGCCAAACTGGGCTGTTGCTTATTTTGCTGTAACCTATTTTGGTGGTGTGATTGTACCGATTTTGCCAGACTTTCACCCTGCTGATGTTCACCATATCATTCGTCACTCTGAAGCAAAAGCTATTTTTGTTTCACAAAAATATCTTCAAACTATTGAAGAGCTTGACAATTCGGAACTTAAGTTTGTCGTCAAACTCAATGATTTAAGTCTTGTTGATGAACTAACAAACCATAGCTACATCTCAAAACTTGGGAAGAAACTTGAAAAAATCAACCTTTTGAAACAAATCAGTATTCCTCAAGAGGATGATATGGCAGCACTACTCTACACTTCTGGAACTACAGGACACTCTAAAGGTGTTATGCTCTCTCATAAAAACCTTGTCACAAATGCGATGAGTGCCTATAAAAATATTTCCATCACATCAGAAGATGTTTTTTTATCTATTTTACCTTTAGCACATACACTTGAGTGTACTGTTGGGATGATTGTACCTGTTTTACACGGTTCACATGTAGTGTATATAGACAAAACACCAACTCCCAATGTTCTTATCAAAGCATTTAGTGTTGTGCGACCAACAATGATGTTAAGTGTTCCTCTCATTATAGAAAAAATCTATAAAAACAAGGTGCTTCCAAAATTTACCTCATCTTTCATTATGAGAACACTCTATAAAATCCCTTTTACAAGGAAAAAACTCAACCAAATAGCAGGGAAAAAACTTATAGAAACTTTTGGTGGAAGGCTCCGTTTCTTTGGTATAGGGGGTGCTCCTCTTGCTCGTTATGTAGAGGAGTTTCTTAAAGAAGCTCATTTTCCTTACATTATAGGATATGGTTTAACTGAAACCTCCCCACTCATTGCAGGAACACGCATGGGCTATCCTATTAAAATAGGTTCCACTGGTCTTGCTATGGTTGGTGTTGAGATTAAAATTCAAGAAGAAAATGAAAATACAAAAGAGGGAGAGATTCTTGTTAAAGGTCCTAGCGTCATGTTAGGATATTATAAAGATGAGCAACAAACAGCTGAAGTTATGCAAGATGGATGGTTTGCAACAGGTGACTTGGGCTACATTGATGAAGATGGCTACCTCTTTATAAGTGGTCGTAGTAAAAATATGATTTTGGGCGCTTCGGGAGAAAATATCTATCCAGAGCAGATAGAATCAATTATTAATCAAAATGAAGCAGTAGCAGACTCTTTGGTACTACAGATAGAGGGCAAACTTGTTGCAAGAATTCACCTCGACTATGAGCTTATTGACAAAATGTTTAAAGCCCACAATGAAGCAGATAGTGTTGTCAAACAAAAAATAGAGGAATATCTCGAAGAGATGCGAATCCAAACCAATGAACAACTTGCATCTTATTCAAAAATTATGAAATTTATAGAGCAGATAGAACCTTTTGTAAAAACACCTACAAAAAAAATAAAACGATACCTCTACATCGAGTAGGAGAACATTCTCCTACTTTTTAAAACTGTGGTTGTACAAATGGAACCACTTGTTTTTTACGACTCAATACACCATCAAGCCATGCTTTGTTATTTTCTAGTGTAATGTTAAATGCTTTTTGGATTTTTTGAGGTTCATCAGAAACAACAAGAAGTTTAGAACCCTCTTTCATGATGTCAGTAAGAAGAATAAGAACAGTATGTAAACCACCCTCCTCTTTCATCTTTTTCATATCTTCTAAAAGCTCCTCTTCACGAGGTTCAAGTACTGTAATATCTACCATCTCAAGTTGACCTATCCCAACTTTAGTACCATTCATATCAAACTCTTTATAATCACGAGTATTTAAATCTCTTGCACTTGCACCCTCTACTGCTGATTTTACAACAAACATCTCCATCGCAAGCTCTTTATAGTTTTCAATGCCTGCAATAGCTGCTAACTCTTTAACTGCTTTTGTATCTACTTTTGTACATGTAGGAGATTTAAAAATAACAGTGTCACTTAAAATAGCAAGCATCATCATACCAGCTATCTCTTTTGGTACCTCTACACCATAAGCGTTATACATCTCAAAAATCACAGTATTTGAAGAACCTATAGGGCGAATCCATGCCTCAAGAGGTGTTGATGTGATAATATCACCAAGTTTATGATGATCAACAATACCTACGATTGTTGCTTCATCAATATCATCTTGAAAATGGGGTTTATCTGTTGAATCTACAAGATATACTCTCTCTTTAGCGACAGAAGTTTTAAGCATCGGTACTTTTTCAGCGTACCCAAACTTTTCTAAAATAAATGCTGTTTCAGCTGAAATTTCACCTTGAGAAGCAGGAATATACTCCTCATCTTCTACTTGATTTTTCAAGTACGATAATGCAATAGCACCAATAATAGAATCACTATCTGGATTTCTGTGTCCAAAAACATATACTGACATATGAAGCCTTTAAAATTTTTTTGTAATTATACAAATAAAAGGTTTATAAAACTTAATGTTTCACAACCTTAAGACTCACATCATACATAAACTGTTGCAACGAAAGCATATCTTCATAAACTTCATACAGTTTTTCTATAAATTTTTCCCCATCTTCTATAAGGTGAGGATCTACAACAGTATATGTCGCCATCCCCTTATATAGAGATAACTCAGCAAACTCCATATCTGAAGAAAAACCTTTTGGGTAGCGTTTATACCCTTTATCTATCACTTTATAATCTTTATTTTTTGATTGTATATCTTCTAAAATAGATGCAAGTTTGGCTCGTGTTGTTTCATTTTTGATACTCTCTCTATAAGCATCTAACATCGGTTTTTCAAACCATCTCACTCCAACAGAGATAAAAAGCTCATCAGGAGAAAAGTGAAGATAAAAAGAGGAACTTTGAAGTCTTTTACCACTTCCTTGCCAAAAAATCACCCCTATTCTATGTTTAAGAGGTACTTTATTTGCACCCATTCTACGGGTATCACGATAGATTCTAAAAAGAGATTGGTTGATTTTTGGAGAGAAATTTACAGTGGGCTCTAATGCCATAAGATGTTCACCCATCTCCTCTACAAAGAGACGAGAAGGGTTTAAAATAAGTGTTTCATACTCAGTTTTATGGTTTTCAAACCACTCTTTTGAGTTGTTTTGCCTAATAGACTCTAAAAAAGGGAGTGTCTTGTCACTAAAACCTTGAAACTCCACACCCTTTTCCTTATGCTATCTTTCTGTTTCTGTATGCAAGTGCTATCACTATAAAGATGACAGCATAAGTTACAGG
>Ga0256843_1000621_pt1 | contig 29901 bp, 29 predicted proteins | sample AlvinellametaG_FD_191572 | JGI IMG/M metagenome (GOLD analysis project Ga0256843, IMG submission 191572) | Pompeii worm associated microbial communities from hydrothermal vent at the East Pacific Rise, Pacific Ocean - Alvinella | ecosystem: Host-associated > Annelida > Integument > Unclassified ...
CATATTGCAGCTGATCTCTGTATCTACACAAACCACAATATCAAAACACTTACATTAGAGGACAACTAAGAATGAATATGACGCCGAAAGAGATAGTGGAGTATCTTGACAAATATGTAATTTCACAAAAAAATGCAAAAAAAACCATTGCACTTGCACTTCGTACACGCTACAGAAGAATGCAGCTAGATAGTGAGATGCGTCAAGAGATTAAGCCAAAAAACATTCTTATGATCGGATCAACAGGTGTTGGAAAAACTGAAATCTCACGCAGACTTGCAAAGATGATGAAAGTACCATTCATTAAAGTAGAGGCTTCCAAATATACGGAAGTCGGTTTTGTAGGGCGTGATGTTGAGTCGATGATTCGTGATCTTGTTGTAAATTCTATCTCTATAGTAAAAGCAGAAAAAGAAGAAGCAAACAAAGAGAAAATTGAGAACTACATTATCAACCGCATTACCGAAAAACTTATTCCCCCACTTCCAGCAGGTGCAAGTGAGAGTAAAAAAGATGATTATCAAAGACTCCTTGAAGCTACTGAAAAACGTGTAGAGTCTGGTGAGATGGATGATAAAATAATAGAAATAGAACTTGATTCAAATAGCACTATCGAATTTAACGATACCAACCTCCCACCTGAGATGGCAAAAGTTCAAGAGAGTTTCTCCAAGGTATTTTCAACGCTCAACAAAGAAGATAAGAAAAAAGAGGTCACAGTCAAAGATGCAAAAGTTCTGCTTCGTCAAGAGGCAAGTGCAAAATTGCTCGATATGAACTCTCTTACAGCTGAAGCTCTGCGTCGTGCAGAAAACGGCGGAATTATTTTTCTTGATGAGATTGACAAAATTGCACTCAGTGAAAAATCTCAAGGCAGAAATGACCCTTCCAAAGAGGGAGTACAACGCGATCTTTTACCAATAGTAGAAGGTTCTAGTGTCTCTACAAAATATGGAACGATTAATACAGACCATATTTTATTCATTGCAGCGGGAGCTTTTCATGTAAGCAAACCAAGTGACTTGATCCCTGAACTGCAAGGTCGTTTTCCTCTGCGTGTAGAGCTTGAAGCACTCACAGAAGAGACACTCTATAAGATCTTGACACAGACAGAAAATTCACTGCTGAAACAGTATGAAGCACTTTTAGGTGTTGAAGGTATGGAGCTTGTTTTTGAAGAAGAGGCAATTCGTGCGATTGCAAAGCTTTCACACCGTGCCAATGAGACAGCAGAAGATATCGGTGCACGCCGTCTGCATACTGTACTCGAGCGCATACTTGAAGATATCAGTTTTAATGCTGATGAGTACAAAGGCGAGAAGTTTGTTGTAACAAAAGAGCTCGTCCATGAAAAACTTGATGAAGTTGTCGAAGATGATGACCTCTCAAGATACATTTTATAAAAGGTAAATTAATGACAAAAGCTGGTTTCGTTTCACTTATTGGACGTCCTAATGCCGGAAAAAGTACACTGATGAACTCACTTCTCGGTGAAAAAATTGCAATGGTAAGCCAAAAAGCAAATGCTACAAGGAAACGTTCCAATGCTATTGTTATGCATGAGAATGCTCAAATTATCTTTGTAGATACTCCGGGACTGCATGAAAAAGAGAAAGTACTTAATCAATTTATGCTTGATGAAGCACTCAAAGCGATGGGGGATTGTGATGTTATTGTCTATCTTGCTCCTGTTACTGACTCTACAGAACATTATGAGAAGTTTTTACAACTCAACAAAAAAAAGATTCCCCATATCATTGCACTCTCTAAAATAGATCAAGTCTCACAAGAGAAACTCTTTAAAAAGATTGCAGCTTATAATAAATATGCTGATAAATTTGAAGCCTTGATCCCTGTTGCAATCCCAAGAAAAGTAGGACACAAAGATCTACTTGACACTATTGCAAAGCTTCTACCAGAATCACCTTATCTTTATGACCCCGAAGATCTTACAAGCGAACTTGTACGTGACATCTATGCCGGATTTATCCGTGAAGCCATCTTTGAGAATATCAGTGATGAAGTTCCTTATGAGTCTGATGTACTCATTGACTCTATTGAAGAGGATCATGGTATTGACAGAATCTATGCAACCATCATCATTGAAAAAGAGTCTCAAAAAGGGATCATCATCGGGAAAAAAGGTGAAGCTATCAAACGTATAGGTAAATCTGCCCGTGAAAAGATTGAACGACTCAGCGGGAAAAAAGCCTACCTGAATTTACAGGTTGTTGTAAAGAAAGGGTGGACAAAAGACAAACATTTTTTAAAAGAGATAGGTTATGACAATACACACTAAAATTTCAAAAAAAAGAGTACTTTTATCTACTCTGTTTTTTCTGACAGCATCACTCTATGCATCAACAGATGTCGCCCTTTTGACACAATATAGAAAAGAGGGTATAAAAAATATAGAAAAAGAGCTTGATAAAAAACTTGCTTCGCAATCTTACTGGAAAGCCTATCTAAAAAATATTGACACCTCTTTTGGGTACTTTGAATCGTATAACAATATACTTGTCTGTGACAAATCGAAATCAGATCTCTCTTTTTATAAAAAAGACACTAACAACACTTATAAATTAGCAAAAGAGTACAATGCATATACAGGAAAAATAAAAGGAGACAAGAAAAAAGAGGGAGATCTGCGTACACCTGTAGGAGCTTATAACCTTACAAAAAAAATCACAAAAGTAGACTCTTTCTATGGTCCAATGGCTTTTGTAACCTCCTATCCAAATCTCTTTGACAAATATAAAGGAAAAACAGGTCAAGGTATCTGGATACACGGTTTGCCTATAGATCAAGAGAGAGACAGTTTTACAAAAGGATGTATTGCAATTAACAATAAAAGTCTGGAATCTCTTAATGAAAATCTTGATATTGATAAAACAATTTTAATCATTAATGAGAAAAAAATTCAGAAAAAAGATTTAAAAGAACCACTTTCCAAAATTCTCAGTAATCTTTTTGCATGGCGATATGCTTGGATTTACAATAATCTGAAAGATTATTTAAGTTACTACTCTCCTGAGTTTAAACGTTTTGACGGTATGAAAATTGATCGCTTTAAAAAATATAAAAAGAGAATCTTTGCAAAAAATGAGAAAAAAACAATTCTCTTCTCGGATATTAATGTTATTCCCTATCCGGGAACAAAAGATATCTTTAAAATTACATTTAAAGAGAAGTATCGTTCTAATAGCTTTGCTTTTCACGGGGACAAAGTTCTTATCGTAAAACTGATAGACAATAGCTTTAATATTATTACAGAGAGATAGAATGAAAATTTTTCCACTTTTATTTTCTCTCTTTCTTTTTACGCAGCTTCACGCAAAGATAAATATTATCAAGAAAGAAAACAGTGACTCAAATACAACACTTTTGGTTATCGGCGGTATTCACGGCAATGAACCTGGAGGCTATTTTGCAGCTTCTATTTTAGCAACACACTATAAAATTCTCTCTAAAAATCTCTGGATTGTACCCAATCTCAATAAAGAGAGTATTATTCTCAACAGACGCGGTATCCATGGAGATATGAATAGAAAATTCGCCACAATAAAAAAAAATGACAAAGACAGAGATATTGTTGAAGCCATTAAAAAAATCATTCTCAATAAAAATGTCTCTTTAGTCTTAAATCTTCATGACGGACATGGTTTTTATCGACAAAAGCAGCAAAACAGTATCTTTAATCCAAATGCATGGGGACAAACCTGTGTTATTGATCAATGTACTTTAAGTAAAGAGCAACCATTTGGAAATCTCAATAATATTGCAAAAGAGGTTCAAAAAAATATTAATAAAAAACTTTTACAAAAACATCATATTTTCAATGTCAAAAATACACGAACAAAATTTAAAGATGAGCAGATGCGACTCTCTTTAACTTACTTTGCAGTAAAAAATGATAAACCTGCCTTTGCAATTGAGACGAGCAAAAGTCTCTCTTCTATTTCTCAAAAAGTCTTCTATCAACTCCTTGCAATTGAAGAATTTATGAAAATCATGGGTATCGAGTATCAAAGAGATTTTGATCTTACAGAGAAAAATATCACTAAAATCATTAAAAATTATGGTACTTTAGAAATAAATCACAAAATTTTGTTAAATTTATGTGATATAAAAAAATCTTTAAGCTTCATTCCGCTAAAATCAAATAGTAATGGCTTTAGCTTTTCTAATCCATTGGGAGTAGCAAAGAAAAATAGACATGGTCACTATGACATTTATATTGGTAATAAAAAAATTACCACTTTAAAGCCACAATATTTTAAGATGTCAAAAAATTGTCCCACTTTATATAAGGTAGAAGTAGATGGAAAAGTAATTTCTTTACCAAAAACTTCAGAATTTTATGTAAATGACGATTTTAAGATTGTAAAAAATAAAAATATTCGTGTAAATATTATTGGTTACCCTTCTGGAAAGGCAAAAGATGAGAGTGGAATTGATGTTTCTCTCAAAGATTTTGTTCCAAAATATGCCGTGGACAAAGCCAATAAAAAGTATAGAATAGAATTTTATAACAATGATGGATTTTGTTCCATGATAACGGTTAATTTCAAATAGGATTATAAGTAATGAGTACCTCACAACAGCACTCTTTTTCAAGTGTACTATCAGTTAATCCATACAAAGAGACCTATTTTAATGGTGTCTCAAGTTTTATTACTGAATCAAAAGATCCTGAATTTGCAAAAGAACAATTTGTAATTTCATATCTTAATACAAAAGAGTTTATTACAGCACAGATAGAAATCAGTAAGAATATAGCCGATGAAGATCTTTATGATGCTATTAACAATAAAGCATACGACGAACTGGCTCTGGATCAGGCTGTTGAATATAATATCAACTATATTGAAACCTTTAACAACCTTGATGAAAACAACAGACACTTTCACCTGTTTATTGTTGATCCTCTTGATTTAACAACTACTTTTGAAAAAGTAGTTGAAAAGATTAAATATCTTGATGTTATTATTCCTGAACCTCTTTTGTTTAAATCACTCTATGCAAAAGAGATTATTGAGAGCAGTGGTGTTCACTGTTTTATCTATTTTCAAGAGAATGATGCCTCTTTAACCATTTACAATAATAAAGAGTTTATCTATACAAAATCACTGAAATTCTCTTTTATAGATATGCATGAACGTTTTTGTGAACTCTATGGAGAGAGAATCCCTTATGATGATTTCATCAACTTTATTACAGAAGTAAACTTAAAAGAGAGTCAAAGTGAATACAAAGAGTATATCATTAGACTCTACAAAGAGCTTATTGCCAATGTCAATGATATTTTAACCTATACAAAACGTGCTTTTGAACTGGATAATTTTGAACACATATATATAGGAACAGAACTCGAAACAGAGACAAAACTGCATGAAATTTTTGAAGTAGAACTTAATGTCTATACAAGTGAATTTGATTTTGCTTATGGATTTGAGACCACTGACAATGTCTATATTGATCAGATGCATCTACTTATGCAACTCTATACACTTACAGAGCCTGAAGAGAGATATGAATGTAATTTTACAACATACAGACGTCCTCCAAGGTTTATAAAAAGAGAGAGTGGTAAACTGATTATCTTGACAGCTGCTGCTTTTGCTCTTGCTTTTGCATATCCTATTACCTATTGGATTTTAACGTATGCACAAAGCATTCAAGAAGATCTCTTAAAACAAAAATATAAAGAGGTTCACAATACAAAAGTTACAAGAGAAGCTACAATTAAAAGTAAATTGGCAGATAAGAAAAAAGCACTGATACTCTTAGCAGAAGAGAAAAAAGAGTATAATGAAAAGAAAAATACACTAATAAAAATTCATGAAGTCAAAGTTGACTATCCTATGAAAGCAAAACTGATAACAGAATTTACAGAAGTGTTAAACAAATTCAATGTAAATATCTCTTCAATCTCTTATGCTGAAGATGAAAAAAGTGGAAAAGTTTTTACTCTGAATCTGGTTTCACCAAAAGACAGAGAGATTACAAAACTTGTAGAGTATATTACAAAAACCTATGAGAACAAGTATGATTTTGATCTTGAACAGATCCAGTTTGATGAAAAACTTCATACTTATCTCAGTGCGTTGAAAGTGAAATTATTATGAAACTAAATATAGAAAACTATCTCCATAAAATAGACGCAGCTTTTAAGAACAAAGAGGAAAAAGAGATCTATATGATCTACTTTATGATTGCTGCAGGTATCTTTGCTTTTGCATATTTCTTTTTTTGGGACAGCTCTTTTGAAACTTTCCAACGTACACAGAGAAATGTAAAAAAACTGCAAAGAGAAATTGCAAATGATGAACAATTTCTGCAAAGAAATCCTGAAATAAAGATTACAAAACTTGAACGTGAAATTAAAAAAATCAACAAACAGATTTTGGCGAGTAAAGAGAACAATGCCTATATCAAACATAAAATAGAGACTATCTCCTCGCTTATTTATGATGAACGTGCATGGGGTGAATATCTTGACTCTATTACTACAAATGCTCAAAAATATAATGTTAAAATTGACAACATTACAAATAAATATGCAGATGTAGGAACCTCTTTTGGACATATTCTGGACATTAGTGTATCAAGTGAAGGGAACTTTAAAGATACAGTTAAATTTATTAACTCTATGGAACAGAGTGAATTGGTAGTGGATATCCATGATTTCAATATCAATGCAGAAGAGACTCTAAATTCAGAGTTTAAAATCTCAGTATGGGGGATTAAATATTAATGAAAAAGTTTACCGTCACATTACTTTTATTACTCTCTACACATTTAATTGCAAATGAACTTTCATGGGTAGATGAGCAAATAGCAGCAATCAAACCTCCAAGAGAAGGTATCTCTAACCAAGAAATTGAAAAAGTCAAAGATCCTTTTATCTTTTTTCTGAAGAAAAAAGATAAAAAGAAAAAAGAAGTTATTGTAAAAGCGAAAGCACCTTATAAAAAACACTACAGAAGGTCAAGAAAAACAACAACTTCTCATAGACTAAAACTTGAAGCGATTTTAAACAAATCTGCTCTTATTAACGGCAAATGGTATAAAGAGGGAGCGAAAGTTTATAGCTACAGACTTTCAAAAGTCAAACTCAAATCTGTACTCTTAACGAAGAATAAGAAGACTATAATTCTTTCAACTGTGAGTAAGAATAAAAATTTAAAAATTAATAATAAGTAGGAATGAAAAATGAAATTTATTAAAACATCACTGTGCGCAGCTATCTTGACAGCAATGGTATCAACAAGCAGTTTTGCTGATTGTTCTTATGAGCTCTTTAGCATAAGTTCAACACAAAATACGAAAATTATTGATTTTATCGATCAATTAAGTGATGAGTGTGGTTTTAGCATCATCATCACCGATCCTTATGCAGAAAAATTTCTGCGTAAAAGGTTAAATAAAACCAATCTGAAAAACTTGACAATAGATGAAGTCCTTAATGTCATTCTAACAGAGAACAACCTCTCGTATACACTTGAGAACAACCTACTTAAAATCTCTTACTTAAAAACAAAAGTTTTCAATATTGATTATATTCTTTCACAAAGAAAAAGTTCAGGCAGTACTGATGTTACCCTCAGTTCTTCGGGAAGTGGAGCAAGCAGTTCTACAGGTGGTGCCGGTGGTAAAAAAGGTGGCGGTTCTGCTGCGCAGGGAAATAGCTCTACTGCTGACAGTGGTATTAAAATTGAAAGTACTGATGAAGTAAAATTCTGGGAACAGCTTGACACTGAATTTCAACATGTTCTTAATCGTCCTACAGACACTTATGATGCACCACCACCGTTAATTAATAAAAATGCAGGACTTATTACGGTTACAGCAACAGCAAGACAGTTGAAAAGATTTGAAAACTATCTGAAAAAACTGCAAGACAAAGTACAACTACAAGTCTTAATTGATGTACAACTTCTCAGTGTTACAATGAGTGAAGGAAAAACTACCGGTATTGACTGGAAACAGCTCTATGCACTTCAAAATGTTCAAGTCGGGATGAATACACTCAAACTTGAAAATGTAGATACATTTGACACAACGAACCCTACTTCACCTTCAATTACAACAGCTGCACTTAACGGTGCTGCAGGACTTTCTAAAATTGTTACAATCAAAGGTGGAGCTTCACTTAATGAAGTTATCAAATTCTTAAAAACGCAGGGTGATGTCAATGCTATTTCCAATCCAAAAGTATTAACACTCAATAATCAACCAGCCCTTATTACAGCGGGTACAGAGTACTTTTACAAAATAAAATCAGAAACAAACCAACAAGGTACAGGTGGTGGAGTTGCTGCAACTACACAAAATGAAAATGTACAATCCGTCTTCGCAGGTGTTCTTTTAACAATTACTCCTGAAATTTCAGATGACAAGACAATTACACTCAGAATCAATCCATCACTTTCAGAGACAACAACAAATATGTCAGATACACCAAATACAGGAAGAGATATGCCACCGGATCTTACTCGTCGCCAACTCTCTTCTGTCGTAACTGTAAAAGATGGAAACAGAATTATTCTTGGTGGTCTTATCAATACCAAAAACACAAATGATACAAGTAAAGTGCCTATTTTAGGAGATATTCCTCTATTAAGCTATCTGTTTAAATATGAATCAGTAGTAAAAGAGACTCAGGAGCTTGTTATTATTATTGAACCACATATTATTCATAAATCAAAAAACAGTGTTTCTCTTTCTGATTTGGGTTATGAAGGCTTAAGTAACGATTTAATTACACAGGAGTATGTTGCAAGACATCCACAAGCACAAACTTCTAATAATGCAAAGAAATAGGAGATCATATAGATGGATAGTATCTTTATAGATTCTAAAAATGTTTTCTTAGATACTGTCAATCCAAAAGATTATGTTCAACTTGATCGAGTCTCAAATATTTATCAATCACTCAAAGACTCTATCAAAAAACCTTTAAAGATGATCCTTCTTTTTGGAAAACCGGGAACGGGAAAGAGTATGTTTTTAACAAAACTCTCTTTGGATCTAAAAGAGACACAAAATGTCTTTTTATATGAGACACCCATTCTTGATGAGAGTGAATTTTACAAAACACTTGCACAGGATGTTTTCCAAACACAGTATAGTGGCATACTCAACTTCACACAGTTTATGAAAATCGTCAAAGATAAAGATTTTGACGAAGTTCCTGTTATTTTACTAGATGAGGCACAACTGTACTCAGAAGAGTTAATGGAGAAGATCAGACTCCTTGCCGATACAAGAGCTATGAAGTTCGTTATTGCTCTCCATAAAACAGAAAAAGAAGATCTTATTGCAAAAGAGCATTTTCAAACCAGAATCTGGGAGACTATAGAACTTTCAAATTCATCAGCTGTCGAGTTAAAAATATATATCCAAAAAAAGTTGATGAAAGCAAACTGTTTTGATACGGCAAGTATGTTTAATTCCAAAATTGTAAACAGAATCTATAAACTCACAAAAGGAAACTATAGAGATACAAACAAACTTCTCTATACACTCTTTGATATCTACTGTGTTTATGAACAGAACAATCAGCTCTATAAAACAAATACAAATCAAATATCCATCAAATTTATAGAGATGGCAGCAATACATACAGGGCTAATCGATGCTTAATATACGAGAACTTGAAAAACGTTGGTTTCAATATAAACTCAAATCATATCTTCCCTATGCAATTACTACATTACTTGCAATTGCTCTGCTCATTACTACACTGTTCCTGCCAGAATCAAAATCGGCACCAAAACAGGAGCTGAAAAAAGTTACACCAATACAGAAGAAAAAAGAAAAAGTTATTCAAAAAAAGCTTGAGGTCGTAAAAAAAGAGGAAACAGTACAAGTCCAAAAAGTTCAAAAAACAGAACCAGAATTAAAACCAGAGCCAAAATTAAAAATAGAACCAAAACAAAAAGTAGAGCCCAAACAACTTGTTTTACAACCATCTATGGGTTTTATAGAACATTTTCAAAACAGTGAGCAACAACCCTACTACAAAGTAATCTCAGATACTCCAAAAAAGAGAAAAAAGACAAAGAAAAAAGATATTAAGAAAACAAAAACCATAAAAAGAACAAAAGTTATACAGACAAAAAAAATAGAAGAGGAGTATCTCAATGTTCAAGCAGAAAAAATTCCTCCTAAAAAAAATATAATTACAATAGAGAGACAGGATTCAAGTAAAGATATTCAAGAGATTATAAAAAGATTTAAAAAGAACAACAGTCCTGCACTCAGTCTTTTTATTGCAAAAAAATCTTATGAAATAGGCAATTATGAACAGGCTTATAACTATGCACTCATTACCAATGATATTAACAATGGTATTGAGGCGAGCTGGTTGATTTTTGCAAAATCTTTAGTAAAACTACATAAAAAAGAGATGGCAATAAAAACACTCAAAGAGTATATCCGATATTCTCATTCAAAAAATGCAAAAATATTACTGAATGAAATTCAAACAGGAAAATTCCAATGAAACTGCTATTAACCCTACTGCTTCTGACAAATCTTTATGCAGATATAAAACAGGAGATGTTTACACTCTATCAAAATAAAAAATTTGCAAAAGTCTGTACTTTGGGATTTGATCACTTTGGCAGATACAAACACAATGAAGAGTTTGTATCTCTTTATGCTTTTGGTTGTCTCTATTCTGACTATATAGACAGACTTGCTGTACCTACAGCCGTGCTTAAATTTTCTAAAGAAGCAAGAGCAAATGCAGCATATTTTTCTGTAATTTTAATGCAGAAAAAACTTCTCTATCATGCTTTACTAGATAACTATGAGCTCAGTAACCTGAAACTGCCTACAACAGACTATGTACTTTCAAAAGTTTTCAACCTCTATGCAAAACTCGGAAAACATAAAAAAAGAACATTTTATCTTTTTGAAGATCCAACAGATAAAAAAAGAACTTATAAACTTTATCTTGTAAAAGATTATAAAATTACCAAAATGGTTATTGAAGAATTTTATGATACAATGCTTATCAAGCGACATACTTACTGGTAAACCTAAGGAATAGACGTGGATAGAATTACAACAGATTTACTTGCCAACGGTTCTATTATGAAGAGTCAGGTAGATAGACTACTTGCAAAAGGAATCAGTGAAAATCTCATTTTAAGAGATATTACACTCTCCGGTTTCATGACAATGGATCGTCTGATCCGTTACATTGTACAACAGATCCGAAACGGTGTTTATAAACTTTCTATTATAGATGATTATGACTACATTCCAGAGAGTGCGGTTCTGCAAAAACTGGCACAGGAACTAGATCTTATGTTTGTAGATCTTGATTCTATAGATATGGATTACAACCTTACAAGCAAAGTTCCGCTTGCACAATTTCAAAAACACAACGCCATTCCTATTTTTCAGGATGACATGAGTGTTACCGTTGCTTTTAATGATCCGCTTGATATTGATGCTCAAGAGGCTATCCAAAGACTCTATCCAAAGAAGATTTTAAAAATAGCTCTTGCTACAAAAAAACAGATTGAAAGCTATCTTTACAAGATCAGTCTCAAAGACAGTGTAAAAGATCTTGTTCGTAAAATTCGAGAAGAGCTGAACTCTATCTCAACTCTTGAAGAACAACAAGAAGCTTCTTCTATTTTACTTCTTATTGATGTTGTTCTTAAAACCTGTATTACAGGTAGAGCCAGTGATATTCATATTGAACCGACAGAGAAGAACTGTGTTGTCCGTGGTCGTGTTGATGGAAAACTGACAGAGATGTTTATCTTTGAAAAAGATATCTATCCTCCTTTGGCATCACGTCTGAAACTTTTGGCAAATCTTGATATTGCAGAGAAAAGAAAACCGCAAGATGGTCGTTTTTCCACAGCAGTAGGTGCAAGAGAGTATGATTTTCGTATATCAACACTACCGATTCTATATGGTGAATCTATCGTTATGCGTGTACTTGATAAACAAAAAGCACTTGTACGCCTTGAAGATGCCGGAATGGACAGTGCAAGTTATCAGAAATTTCTAAAAGGGCTACAGGCTCCTTATGGTATTATCTTGGTAACAGGGCCTACGGGTTCAGGTAAAACAACAACACTCTATGGTGCTTTAAATGAACTCAGAAATGTAGAAGACAAAGTTATTACCGTTGAGGATCCGGTTGAGTACAGAATGAACCTTATTCAACAAGTGCAGGTCAATGCAAAAGTCGGTCTTAGTTTTGCAGATGCTCTTCGTTCAATTCTTCGTCAGGATCCAGATAAGATTATGATTGGGGAGATTCGTGATCAAGAGACACTGGAAATTGCTATTAAAGCTGCATTAACCGGTCACTTGGTGATCTCAACCCTTCACACAAATGACTCCATATCTGCAATTCCTCGTATGGCAGATATGGGAATTGAACACTATCTTATCAGTGGTGCTCTTGTAGCTATTCAGGCACAAAGACTTGTGAGAAAAATTTGTATTCACTGTAAAGAGGAAGATGCCCTCTCTGCATCTGTACTTGAAGAGATTGAAGGTATTGTCCCAGAAGGTACAATTTTTTACAAAGGAAAAGGGTGTAAAGAGTGTGGTGGTACAGGATATATGGGAAGAGAGATGATCTGTGAAGTATTAAATATTTCAGAAGATCTCTCCTCTCTTATAGCAAAGGGTGCATCCAAAGAGACAATGCTTGCACAGGCAAAAAAAGAGGGATTTATCCCTATTTTTCAAAATGGTCTGCAAAAAGCCATTGATGGAATTACAAGTATTGAAGAGGTATTAAAGGTGGCAAAAGGATGAAATATTTTCTAGTAACGGTATTAACCAAAGGGAAAAAAGAGAAAGTCGGTTTATATGCCGAAAATAAAAAAGAGGCAAACAGTTACGCCAAACTCAAACTAAGCGGTATTATTATCAAGGTTGAAGAGGCTTCTGAACCTTTGGATGTAAAACTTAAAAGATTTAAAAGTGACCTTTTAAAAAATGTTCAAAAAAGAAAGATCAAACAAGATGCTCTTATTGCTGCAATTCGACAACTCGCAGTTATGACAAATGCAGGGATCTCAATTCATGATTCATTAAATGAGATCGCAAATGCAACAACAGATGAAGCTCTAAAAACCGTCTTTTCAAAAGTTGCAGATGATATCAACTCAGGGCACTCTTTCTCAGCTGCTATGCAAAACTTTCAATTTGAAGTCGGCAACCTGACAATTGCAATGATTCAACTTGGAGAAAAAACCGGTAATCTTGATGAAGCACTCTACTCTCTTGCAGATATGCTTGAAGAGATCAGAGCAAACTTTATCAAGTTCAAAAAAGCTATGGCATACCCAAGAAATGTTATGATTGCGATGGCTGTTGCATTTACTATTCTTATCTCCTATGTTGTACCGCAATTTAAAGCAATTTTTGAAGAGTTGCATGCAGAGTTACCACTGCCGACTATTATTCTTTTAAAACTTGAATATCTCTTTAATAATTTTGGACCTTACGTTCTTGCAGCCTTGGCTGCTGCCTTTATCACCTTTAAATATCTCATTAACAACTATGAAGATATTCGATATAACTGGCATAAGTTTCTCTTAAAAACCTATCTTATTAAAAATATCATTAAGTTCTCAACACTCAGCCGTTTTACACTTGTATTTTCAGAGTTGATTCATGCCGGTATTCCTATTGCCGAAGCCTTAGAGACATCTATCGATATGATTGACAACCTCCCTCTAAAGAAAAAGCTCCAATCTGTTATCTTTACAGTTGAAAAAGGTGGAACACTCAACAAAGGTCTTGAAGAGACAGGACTCTTTGAAAATATGATTATTCAGATGGTTCGTGCAGGTGAAGACAGTGGTACACTTGACACAATGATACAAAAAGTTGCAGAGTATTATAAAATGCGTTTTGATGCTATCATTGATGGTCTTAGTGAAGCTATTGAACCTGTTATGCTCCTTATTATTGCTGCTATGGTTATTCTACTTGCACTTGGTATCTTCTTACCGATGTGGGATATGGGGAACGCTGTTCAAGGAAGAAGATAAGAGTTCTTCTTTCTTCCCCCCTCCCTCTTTTTTTCTCTTTCACTTTTATCTTAACAATGCACTAACACTAGAATGTTACTATGTTTAAATAATAGTAAGCGGAATGATTTTTGCTTGCTATTTAAGTCTAACCGAAAGGATCTATCATGGATGTAGCTGCAACAAGTAGTTCACAGCAAATGCAACAGATGCAGATGCAGATGAGAAAAATGGATGGTTCCGGTGGTGGTCAGGGTCAAGGTGGTATGAAAGATATCATGCAAAGCCTCTCTAGTGAAGATAGAGCGACTATGCAAGATCAAATGAGTTCTTTAAGTCAAGAAGATCGAGCTTCAATGGTTTCACAAATGAAACAGGTTGATTCAACAGCTATGACTTCTCAAGAGTATTCTCAAACACTTCTTGATATTTTAAACCAAGATCAAAGTACAACAACTACATCATCGGCAGCTTACAGTTTTTCTGTATATGCATAGATAATTATTTGCATCTCTTAAACTATTTTTTAAGAGATGCTCTCTGCCTATGAATCAATAACTCTTTTCATCTTTTCCAAAAAAACTGCTAAATTCTCTTTTGGTGCCCGAAGCGTATAACGAGCTTTATCTTCAAAAAATTTTTCAACAATCACTATATCATTACTATCACACTCATACTCAATATGTCGGATATCAGAATAGTCAAACACTATCTCTTTTGTCAATTCCTCTTTATACGGTACAAGTTCTGCTGCTTCAATCACAAGATTAACAGCATCACTGTAAGCACGTACCAAACCACCCGTGCCAAGTTTTGTTCCGCCAAAATAGCGTACAACTATAACAGCTACATTAATGAGATCTTGACCCTGCAGTACCATTAAAGAGGGTTTTCCAGATGTTCCTTTTGGCTCTCCGTCATCACTTGAATGCTCCACAACCTGAGAAAACTCATTAAGATATCGATATGCTGTTACAAAATGTCGTGCTTTTGGATGTTCATTTTTAAGTTGTTGCAAAGTAGATTCATAAAGGTTATAGGGGACAAGGTGAGCAATAAACTTCGATTGCTTCACCTCTAAAGTAGCAGTAAAATGTTCTTTAACTGTTTGCATAATCTATGCTAAATTTGTATAAACTTTCTGAACATCCTCATCATCTTCGAGTCTCTCCAAGATTTTATCAACATCAGCCTGATCTGCTTCACTTAACTCAATCGGAGTATTTGCTATTCTCTCTAATGTTGCTTTTGTGATCTCAACACCAAGATTTTCCAAAGCTTCATTCATTGTACCAAAAGCAGTATAGTCTGCCGTTACAAGAACAACACCCTCTTCCTCTTCGATCTCTTCTAGTCCTGCATCAATAAGCTCAAGCTCCAACTCTTCAAGATCCATATCATCTTTAAGATTAAACTCAAAAATTGCTTTACGTGAAAACATAAACTCCAAAGAGCCATTTGTAAGCATCTCTCCACCGTTTTTGTTTAAAATACTCTTTACATTGGCAACGGTACGCGTATTATTATCTGTCGCACACTCAATAAAAAGAAGCACACCATGCGGAGCTTTACCTTCAAAGTTTACCTCTTTCATATCGGCACTGTCTTTTGCAGCTGCACGTTTTATCGCCGCTTCAATATTGTCTTTTGGCATATTTTCAGCTTTGGCATTGAGGATTGCCGTACGAAGTTTCGGGTTAAGATCAGGATCCATTCCACCCTCTTTTGCCGCCATTGTAATAACTTTACCAAGTTTAGGAAACAGTTTTGACATTGCTCCCCATCTTTTTAATTTTGATGCTTTTCGATATTCAAACGCTCTACCCATAAAAGTTCCTAGTTAATTTTTTCGCAATTATACCATTTAATTGTATAATACCCCTATGAGGAATATAGATGAAACTCTCTTTTAGAATAAAACATCACTTTTTCGGTGCTTTTCGTGAATTTTTTGTCCATCACCATGGTTCATTGGCATTTCGTGCAAAGATCTTTGCACTTGTTATTGCCGCAAATGAGAAACCAAGAATTGAAAATTTTATTTTGGTAAAAGAGCTTGCTCTGAATATATATAAAGAGGATGAAGAGAGAGCCAATCTCTTGCTTTTGACAACGAAAGAACTCGTTGAAAAAGTAAAGAGAAAGAATGGCCTTGATCTTGACAAACTCGTCGTTACTATACAAAAAGAGCTGAAAATTGTTCCGCGCTATGCCAAAAAAATAGATACACCGTCACTGAGAAACTTTCTGGCTTACAGCAGCGATGAAGACACCCTCGCCTATCAGGAAAATATTATAGAGTTTTTAGAAAAACTTAAAAATGAAACATTGCAACATATAAAGGAATAAAAATGGATTTACAGACACTCGCCCTCCATGCAGGTTATGAAAAAGATTCTCAAGGAAGTATGGCAGTACCCATCTATCAGACAACTGCCTATGAGTTTGAAGATGTAGAGCATGCTGCAGATCTCTTTGCACTCAAAAAACTTGGCAATATCTATACACGCCTCAACAACCCAACAACAGATGTTTTTGAGAAACGTTTTGCCTCACTTGAAGGCGGAAAAGCCGCAATTGCCACATCAAGTGGTATGAGTGCTATCTTCTTTGCTTTTGCAAATGCTGCTGAAGCGGGTGACAATATCATCTGTGCAAAACAGCTCTATGGAGGCAGCCTTACACAGGTTGCCCATACACTCAAACGTTTTGGCATTGAAGCGCGTTTTTTTAATGTCCACAATCCAAAAGAGTTAGAAGATCTCATCGATGAGAGATCAAAAGTTATCTTTTTTGAATCATTAACAAATCCAAGTATTGATGTAGCAGACATCGAAGCACTTACAGCAATTGCAAACAGACACAATATTTTAACAGTAGTTGACAATACGGTAGCAACACCGGTTCTTTGTCGTCCTTTTGAGTGGGGTGCAGATATTACTGTTCACAGTGCTTCTAAATATACAACCGGTCAGGGTCTTGCGATCGGCGGTATTTTGGTTGAGAGAAAAGGGCTGAATGAAAAGCTCAAAAACAACCCTCGCTATGCACACTTTAATGAGCCTGATGCTTCGTATCACGGTCTGATCTATACAGAGACAGGACTTCCTGCATTTACATTACGTGCAAGACTTTCACTCCTACGCGATCTGGGTGCTGTCGTTTCTCCGTTTAACTCTTGGCTCTTTATTCAGGGTATGGAACATTTGGCACTTCGTATGAGAGAGCACTCCCGTAATGCCCTGATGCTTGCAGAGTTTTTAGAGGCACATCCAAAAGTCAAAAAAGTAAACTATCCGGGACTAAAGAGCAATCCTAATTTTGATAATGCCCAAAAATATTTTACAGACGGACTTTGCAGCGGACTACTCAGTTTTGAGGTTGAAAATCTTGAAACAGCAGAAAAGATTGTCAATGCGACACAACTCTACTCTTTGGTTGTAAACATCGGTGATTCAAAATCTATCATCACCCACCCTGCTTCAACAACACACCAGCAACTCTCGCATGAAGAGCTTGTTGCCTGTGGTGTTCCTGAGGGACTCATTAGAATTTCCTGTGGTTTAGAGAGTGCAAAAGATCTCATTGATGATATGGCACAAGCACTTGACGCGTAGTTTAAGCCATTTTTGCTAAAATGTCATTAATAATTTGAAGAGAGCAAAAAATTTGTCATTAAACCTGCAAACATATACAGAACACTTTACCAATCCGCTCTATTTAGAGAGTGGACGTATTTTGGAACCTTACGATATTACCTATGAGACTTATGGTGAACTCAATGAAGATAAAAGCAATGTCGTTGTCGTCTGCCATGCACTTACAGGAAGCCATCATGCTGCAGGTATCTATGAAAATGAGAGTAAACCGGGATGGTGGGATGGTCTTATCGGCAGCGGAAAAGCAATCGATACCGATAAATATTTTGTAATCTGCTCCAATGTTATCGGCAGCTGTTTTGGATCAACCGGTCCAATGAGTCCACAACACCCATACCTTGAGCCATACCGTTATAAATTTCCGGTTATCAGTATAAAAGATATGGTCAAAGCACAAAGAATTCTCTTTGACAGACTTGATATTCACAGAGTTCATGCCATTATAGGCGGTAGTATGGGCGGTATGCAGGCACTCCAATTTGCTATTCACTACCCTCACTTTGCCAATAAAATTATTGCAATGGCAACAACACATGCCACGCAACCATGGGCGATCGCTTTTAACAAAGTAGCACAAGAAGCTATCTTGAAAGATCCCGATTTTAAACAGGGATACTATGATCCTGAGATCATCAAAGAGCAAGGTCTTGCCGGGATGGCTATTGGGCGTATGGCAGGACATATCAGTTTTCTTTCACCTGACTCTATGCGAAAAAAATTTGCAAGAGAGTATAAACGGACAGATGGACTCTATGAACTTTTTGGAAAATTTCAAGTTGAATCCTATCTTGAATATAATGGCTATAACTTTACCAAATGGTTTGATCCACTTACCTATCTCTATATTACCAAAGCCATCAATATTTATGATCTCTCTCGTGGTTTTGACTCTTTGGCCGAAGCACTCAAACGCATTAATGCACAAACATATCTCATTAGTTTTAAAAATGATCTGCTCTTTAAAAATTTTGAAATGCAGGAGATTGCAAATGAGTTTAAAGCAATAGGCAATAAAAATTATGACTATATAGATATAGATAGTGACTATGGACACGATGCTTTTTTAGTTGAGCTTGAAAAATTTGAAACTTATGTAAAGGAAGCACTCAATGGCTAAAGAGACCTTTGAAACCAAACTGCAAAATGCAAAAAAGATACTTGAAAAACTAATGCAACCCGAAATAACACTCCAAGAGAGTGTCAAAGCTTATGAAGATGGTATGAAAGAGCTTGAAGAAGCACAAAAAATGCTACAAGAGGCTCAACTCAAAATTCAAGAGATCAAAACTTCATAAGGATTTTATAATGCGTGCAGCAGTACTGCAACTCAGCTCTCAGGGAATGAGTTCTACAAAACTTTATAACTATATTCGTATTGCAAGTAAAAAAGATGTGCAACTTTTACTGCTTGGAGAGTATATTCTCAACCCTTTTTTCAAAGAGCTGACATCAATGTCACCAAGTATGATCAAAGAGCAGGCAACACATCAAATAAAAATGTTAAAAGAGCTCTCTTCGACATATAATATGACAATTATCGCTCCGCTCATTATTGTCAAAAAAAACAAAGTCTATAAAACCATTGCAAAATTTGCACCGGCTTCAACCTCTTACTATCAACAACAGATTTTAATCAACTACACACACTGGAATGAAGAAAAATTCTTTGCAAATGAGATTAAACCCCTGCAAGCACCACTTGTTTTTAAAATTGAGGGTTTTAAATTTGGAGTTATCAGCGGTTTTGAACTCCATTTTGATTCCATATTTGAAAAACTTGAAAGTAAAAATATTGACTGTCTGCTTGTTCCGAGTGTCTCTACTTTTGAATCATACGAACGATGGAAAGCACTTATAACTACACGAGCTTTTACACACAACTACTATATTTTACGTGCAAATCGCATAGGTGAGTATCAGGAGAAAGAGTTTACCTGGCACTTTTACGGTGACTCTATTTTACTCTCACCAAACGGGGAACTCCTTACACACCTTGGAAACAAAGAGGAGCTTATGATTGTAGATATGCAACATTCAGAAGTTGTGCGAGCCAGAAGAACATGGGGATTTAAAGAGGCACAAAGCAAAAGGAATACACTATGCTAAACTATTTCCAACGTCAGGTAGAACTCTGGGGAGAAGAGAAACAAAAGCTTCTTCAAAGAAAAAAAATAGCAATTATCGGTGCAGGCGGGCTTGGTTCCTCTCTTGCCTATGCACTCGGAGCTTCCGGTATAGGTGAAATTCACCTTATCGATTTTGATACGGTCAGTCTACACAATATTCACAGACAGATAGCCTTTAGTATGGAAGATGTTGGAAAAAACAAAGCTACGCTCAATGCAGCGATCATACAAAAACGTTCACCCTATACAAAAGCTTTTGCTTATGAAATGGATTTTAACAAATGGAGTCAACTCAATATCAATATCGATCTCCTTATTGATGCAACAGACAATCTTCCAACCCGTGCAGAGATAAACGGCTATGCAAAAGAGACAAAAACACCATGGATATATGGGAGCGTTGAGGCTTTTCACGGACAGGTCGCCTTTTTGGAAGAGTCCTCATTTAGCGATTCATTTAAGATCATAGATAAAAAACCCGAAGGTATTGCTGCTCCGATCGTTATGCACATAGCATCCCTACAGGCAAATTTGGCACTACGATACCTTACTGGATTAAGTATCAAAAAAGATCTACTCTACTATCTCTTTTTTAATAATGACGGAGAGTTAATAACACAAAAATTTGGATTGCCGAAATAAAAGTGGTGGGTTCGCCGTGACTCGAACACGGGACCACTCCGTTATGAGCGGAGGGCTCTAACCAACTGAGCTACGAACCCACTTTGTTAAGTAGGTCGAAATTATACAGAGCAGTTGCTTAGAAGTTGCTTTATTTTCGTGCTATTTGTTTGGTTCTTTAATTCTGTAAACTACGGCATAAAGAAGTGGTACATACAGAAGATTTAAAACAGTTGCCCATGCTATACCGTAACCAAGTGAAATTGCCATCGGCTGTAAAATTTTTGCCTGTCCTGATGCAAAAAATATCAGTGTCAAAAGTCCCAAAACAGTTGTCAATGATGTCAATAAAATAGGACGAAGACGTGTTTGTGCACGCCGCATCAAATCTTCCGTATTTTTAGCATTTTTTATAAAATCAACCATGATCAGTCCATCATTGACAACAACACCGGCAAGTCCGACAACACCTATTAATCCCGGCATTGTCAAATTCAGACCCATAAGAGCATGACCGACAAGTACACCCAGTAAAACAAGAGGTATTGTACTGATAACAATCAGAGATTTTTTGATAGAATCAAAAAGCCATACAAGAGTAATAAAGATCAAAAATATTGCAATAACACCCGACTGCATCATCTCTTTTTTGTTTTTATTGTTCTCTTTCTCTTCTCCTTTTATAGTTACGACAATACCTTCCTTTTTCAGATGATCCAAAAACGGCTTAATCTGCTGCATCACTTCAGATGATGTAATGATTTTTTTATCTAAAGAGGCATAGAGACTGCGTATGCGATTACCATCCTCTTTTTTGATCGTTACATACCCCTGTTTATACTCAAAATCACAGATATCTTTTAACTTTACAAATTGATCTTTCCCTGGTACTGCCAATTCAATCTCATTAAGTGAAGCTATCTCTTTGTCAACATTACTCTCTATACGAATACGGACAAGTCCACTTTTGTTAAAAAGTTTGCCATACTCTCCTTTTAGATAATATGCTCGTAAAATATTACTTATACCGCCTTCATTAAATCCTAAATCCTCTCCATATCTGTTTACATGAAGTTTCAACTCTTTAGAACCCAACGTTGCATCATCAGATATATTAAAGACACCCTTTATTGCTGCAAGCTTATGCTCAAGTTCTTGTAGATACGGTACAACATTTATCCCGTTTTGCGCATTAAGACCTATCTCGACATCATGAGCAACAACACCCGCACCCGGAACTTTTACAACCAACTCTTCAAAAAGCTTTTTCCCTTTTGCATCTTTGAGTTGTTCCATCTCTGCCAATGTTTTTTTAATCTTTGCAGCAATCGCTTTGGCATTTAAAGTACGTGTTTTTACATGCTGATCATACTCTATAGAGAGATAGGGGCTAATATATTTGTCAAAAAAGTTCTCAGCTGCCCGCTCATGTAAATCAACAAAAATATGGAACATATTTTCACCAAGTTCGGCTCTGTTTTTTGCATCCATCTTAAAACCGATAACAGAGGTTACCGAAGAGACATTCTCTTTATCTATATTTTTCATAATAATATTTTCAAGTTTCGTTACTACTTTTTCGGTATCTTTTAACTCATTGTTAATGTTGACTTTTCCGTAAACATAGACCTGAGTATTGTCAAAATCGGGAAAGAGCTGAAATTTTGCATGCCGCATCATAATAAATTCAGTTCCCAAGATCAAAAGCGTAATCAAAAGCAGAGAGATACCTTTGCGTTTAAAGAAAAAGTGGAGCCATCGGCTGTACCATCTGTACATTTTATCCCAAAAGTTCTTTGTAAAGCTCCCCTCTTTTGATACTTTTAAAAAGTCATGAGCATGCAGCGGTAAAAAGTAGAATGCTTCAAAGAGAGAAGAGAGCAGTAAAACCGTAATCATAATAGGAATAATCTTAATAAACATTCCCATTTCACCTGTCATTAAAAGCATTGGTAAAAATGCAAAAACAGTTGTCAAAGTCGCTGTTACAACAGCAGGAAACATCTCTGTGGCACCGACAATAACAGCCTCTTTACGCTCCATTCCCTCTTCTAGGTGCCTATAGATATTCTCTGCAACAACAATAGCCTCATCAACAAGCATACCCAATGCAATCAAAGCACCCAATAAAGAGAGCATATTCAGCGAATCACCCAACATCTCTGTTGCGATCAATCCTATCATAAAACTAACAGGAATACCAAGAGCAACTACAAAAGCAATCCCTCTGTTAATAAAAACCAGCATAGCAAGAAAAACAAGCATAAGTCCAAAAACAATATTTGAAAAGACAACATTGAGACGATTCTTAATCCAGACAGATGTATCTGTGTAGATATTATAATTGACTTCAGGATGCTTCTTTTTTTGTTCTTGCAGAAGTTCCCGTATCTTTTTTACCAAAACAATAGCATTACCATCTTTACTTTTTGTAACATTAATAGAGACATTGCGAACCCCGTTATAGTGAGAGAGTTCTGCTGAATCACTCAGTTTAAAAGCAACATCTGCAATATCACCGATACGAACCTTTATTCCGCCTACATGCAAAATTGTATTTGCAATTTTTTCCTTTGTCTTCTCTCCGTTATATGTAGATATATAGAGATGGTGCGCTTTTTGTTTAATAGTTCCGATAGGAAAAATTGAACTGATATTACTAATTGCAGAGACTATCTCTGCAGAGTTTAATCCATAAGCACTGATCTTTTGATAGTTCAAAGAGATATCCAACTCCTCCTTGGCATCACCACGAATAGTAATATCACTCAAATCTTTAAATTTTGCAAGTTTGCTTTTAAGCTCATCCGCACGTTCAAGAAGCTTCTCTTTTGAAACATCTCCGGAGAGTGCGATCAAAACAAGAGGAAAAGCATGAGTTTTAATCTTGGCTACAGGCTCATTCATATCTGCAGGCAGATCTTTTTTCACACCACTGACAATATCTTTGGCATCATTCAAGACCAAAATATTGTTTGAACCCGGTTTAATCTCTGCCGTAATAATAAAAGAGCCGTTTTTAATACTGCTTTTAATATCATCAAGTTCATTAATATTTTGCAATCCGTCTTCAATACTCTGCACAACCATTTTGTCCAAAATATCGGCAGATGTTCCTGCATATCCTCCTTTGATGGTAATTTTATCCATATTCATAGGAGGAAATATCTCTTTTGGAATATTTACATAAGCAAATATAGAGAGTAAAAAGATAAAAATTAAAAGAATATGGTTTAAAAGTGGTTTTTCTATAGCAAACTCTATAAATTTACGGATCAATATCTTTCCTTAATCTTAAAAAAGTGTATCTAAAATCTGATTTTTGTATTTAATGGATTCAACAGAGGCGCTGATTCGTTTATTTTCTTCTTTAAGTGTAGCATACTCAATTTTTAATTTTTCTATCTCTCTACTTTTATAGTAGATCTGATCACTAAGGTAAATTTTTGGAAAAGCAAATATCCCAATAAAAAGAAGCGCCAGTACAATATATAAAAAATAGTTAAAATCCAAAACTTTTTTCTGTGAAATAACTCCATCTACTTCATCTAAAAGTTCATGTTTTTCACTCACACTTCACTCCTGCAATATCTGTTTGAAAAATTCTCATTTTTGCACTTCTGCTTCGTACATTCTCTTTAAGTTCTTCACTGCTTGCCATAATAGGTTTTTTAGTAATAATTTTTCCAAGTTGATGGTTATTACCACAACTGCAACGGATCGCTTCTGGCGGGCATATACAGGATTTTGCCCATTTTGCAAATGTTTTTTTTACTATTCTGTCTTCAAGTGAATGAAAAGAGATAACAGCTATCTTTGCATCCGGAAGTTTTGCATCTTCTATACTTTGTAACAGTGATCGCAACTCACCGAGTTCATCATTTACTTCAATACGAATTGCCTGCATTAAAAGTGTTGCAGGATGGATCTTTTTACCACGAGGCATTAAAGGTTTTAATTTTTCACTCAACTCTTTTGCCGACACAAAAGGACGATTTTGGATAATTGCCGCAGCGATCTTTTTATAGTTACGCAGCTCACCATACTCCAAAAGAATCCGCTCTAGCTCCAACTGTGAATACTCATTGACAACATTGGAAGCACTCAGATGAGCACTACTGTCCATCCGCATATCAAGATTCTCACTCTCGTAAGAGAAGCCTCTCTCTTTTTGATCCAACTGCAAAGAAGAGACACCGATATCTGCCAGAAGACCTTTAATATCACAAGGATTGTATTGTAATAAGATCTCCTCAATCACCTGAGAAAAACGCCCTTTTTTAATAGTAACCCTCTCTCCGTATTTTTCCAAACGTTTGCTTGAAAAATCTATAGCAGTCTGATCCTGATCAATTGCAATCAGCTTTATATTTGGATTTGCCTCCAAGATTAACGAGCTGTGCCCACCATATCCCATAGTACAGTCAATGATGATCCCCTCTTCTATATTTTGAAAAGTCTCTATAACCTCTTTGTATAAAACCGGAATATGTGGAATATTTTGCAAATTTAACCTTAAAGTATATTTTAAAGCGATTATACAGCAAATTTGATTTAGGTTTAATTTTTTATACTGTATGATTGAGCAATATTTTATAAAAAAGAGGGAACATGGACCTTTTACTTACCTACAAAAACGAACTTTTAGCCTTAGTATCTATCATAGTTATTCTACTTCTATACATTATTATTAAAAACAAAACTTCCCAGACAAAATCCCAGGCAAAAGAAGATATGCAAAACAGAGAGAGAGAAGAAAAACAAATTCTCTCTGCAGAGGCAACAGAAAAAAAAGAAGAAGAACTTTCAAAACATGAGATAAAAGAAGAGACAAAACAGACAGAAACTCAAGAGACTACTCCAACACTTTTAGATGGAAAAGAAGAGGGAGATTTCGGTGTCACAGAATCTGATATAAGTGAAAAAGAGGAGGGAGTACGAAAAAAGTTTGTAAAAAAAGATGTTCCTCCACATGAAAAGATCACAAAAGATAATTTTAAAGAGTTTGCAGGGAAACGTATTTTACTTGCTGAAGACAATATTATCAACCAAAAAGTAATTCTTGGTCTTTTGGCTGACAGCGGTATTGAAGTTGTTGTTGCCAACGATGGAGCAGAAGCACTTGATATTTTAGAAAAAGATGATGATTTTACACTTATTTTAATGGATGCGCATATGCCTCGTATTGACGGATTTGAAGCAACACGTGCAATTCGGGCAAATCCAAAATATGATCATATTGTTGTTGTTGCACTCAGTGGGGATACAGCTGCAGATGATATTAAAAAAATGACAGAAGCCGGAATGAGTGAACAGTTAGAAAAACCACTAAAGCTGGATGCTCTTTATGATGTTTTATATGCCTATTCCGACAATCAAAACAGCAAAGCTTTTAGCTATACTGCGTTAGATACAGAAGAGGGATTGGAAATTTCAGGATATGATACAGATTTTTATCATGAAATTTTAAAAGAGTTTCTTCAAAGTTATGAAAATGCAGCTATACCTGTTGCAAAAGCAATTAATGAAGGCAACTATTCTCATGCAGATAAACTGCTTTTAGATATTATTGGTGTCTCAGCAAATATCGGGGCAACAAAACTTACAAAAACTGCAATGAATTTAAAGAGTTCAATACAAAATAAAGCTGTAGATTCTCAACTTTATCTGGAATTTAAAGAAGATTTAAAAAACCTTACACAGGAGATTAAAAATTATCTTGCCTCATAAAGGCATTATAGCGGATGAAGTGATTTTTTCAAATATTCATAAAGTAACACTTTTTGAAAAAATATTCACTTCAATCAAAAAATTGATTTAAATCAAACTAATTTTTTTTAAAATTTTATAAACTATATCTGATTCTAAAATCTAATTTAAGCTTAAGGAATAGAAAAGGTTGAATTTTCACTAATTTGCTTTATTCTGTTTATATTAGCTTTTTGGAAAAAGTATATGTCAGAGTATCAAATAGTGACAACTATATGTTTGTTTTAACTATTTGCATAGAGGGGAATTGTAGATACTTCCAAATATCTGCACACTAAAGTTAAGTATGCTGGCTCCATTGGGGCCGCACCTAAATCTTCACTTTTAATACAGGAGAAATAAAATGAAATTAAACAAAATAGTCATATCAGTTGCAGCTTTAGCAGTTGTCAGTTCAGGCTTATTTGCAGGCACTTCAAACATGGATGTCGCAAAAGTATTTGAAAAAGAGTGTCAAGGATGTCATGGTCCAAACCATGAAGGTGGTGTTGGTGCGGATTTACGTCCTGCAAAAATTGCAAAGAAAAATGCATATATGCTTGCTGAAACTATCTTAAACGGTCGTCCAGGTACTGCGATGCCTCAATTTAAAGATAAATTCTCTAAAGCCGATGCAGATAAAATGGTTGATTATTTACAACATTTCAAAGGTAAAAAGATTGAAGTTCTTACTTTAGAAAATGTAAAAAAAGGCTGGAAAAAAATCAATGACAGAATGGAATTTTTGAAAAAATATCCACACCCTGTTGATGTTAAACAAAATACAGATATCTGTTTCGTAACAGAAAGAGATGCATCAAGAGTTGACTTTATTGATGGAACAACAGGGAAAATCCTCTCTAAACATCCTGCTGGATTTGCTGTACACGTAACAGTAACAAACAAACGTCAACCTCGTTACGCTTACTCTATCAGTCGTTCTGGTCTTGTAACAATGTTTGACTTAAATACTCCGGGACAACAAAAAATTGCTCAAGTTCAAGTTGGTAGCGAATCTCGTGGTCTTGCAGTTTCTCCAGATGGTAAATACCTAATGGCTGGTAACTACGTTCCAGGTGGTGCAATCCTTATGGATGCTATGACACTAGAGCCACTTAAAGTATATCCTACTTCTAGTGTAATCAATATGGATGGTGATATCGGTTCAAGCCGTGTTGCTGGTGTATATGACACTCCATATGGTCCATATATTGCATTTGCACTTAAAGATGCAGGTCACGTATATATCGTAGATTACTCTAAACCAAACTTCCCAATTGTTGGTGACATTCCAAACATCGGTAAAATCTTACATGATGGTTTTGAAAATGAAGGTAAAGAGATTGGTCGTTACTTAATGCAAGCATCACAAGGTAGTGATGTTATGGGTGTAGTTGACTTTAAAACTAAATCTTTAGTTGCTAAAGTATATACTGGTCCGGGAACTAAGCCACACCCAGGTCAAGGTTCATCTTGGTACAATGACAAATATGGTCAACTTTTTGCTACAAACAGTATGAATGTTGGTCTTGCAGTTATCTGGGACAGCGATTGGAACGTTGTAAAAGAAGTTAAAACTGCTGGTGGTGGTCTCTTCATCGGTACAAGTGAGCATACACCGTTTATCTGGTCTGACTGTGTTCTTGGTGGTCCTTCTAACTGGAACAAAATGTACCTAATCAACAAACAAACTTTAGAGACTGACAGAATCATTACAGTTGGTACAAAACGTGGAACAGTTACAGATCCTGTAACACATAAAGTTCTTTACAGCTGGAGTGTTCCAACAGTTAAAGATAAAAAAGGTCACGCTGTAGTTCCAAGAATCTTACACGCAGAACCTGCAAACCATGGTCACTGGACTATGATTTCAGAATGGAATGCTGGTCGTATCGGTATCTATGAAGCTAAAACTGGTAAATTTGTTAAATATATCAAAGGTTTAACAACACCAACATTTACTTACTCTATCGAGCATAGACAAACAATTCCAGGTGCTTAAGAACACCTCTATCTACTCTCTCTTTTTGAGAGTGTAGATACCTTATCTCTACAACAAAGAACTCACTATGAAATTATTATATATTTTTTTACTCTTATCCTCAGTTTTATATGCAAAATATCTCAGTAACAAATCATGTAAAGAGTGTCATGAAGATATCTACTATGAATATCAAGGCTCTTACCATGCAAAAACCTACTTTAATGATGAGTTGCATAGAAAAGTGGCGAATAAAGCGAACAGTAAAACTTATGACTGTGCAGTATGTCATATGCCTGCATCACCAAACCTCAAGGAGCTGGTAAATGGCGAAGCACAACCAAATGAACATAAAGTTCAAGAGCATGATGCCATAAGCTGTATCTACTGTCATCAGATTGCTTATGTAAAAAAATCACATGAACATAATATCAATATTGAAGCAAAAAGTGTTGAAGGATACAAACCAAATATGTATGGTTCATTGGAAAATCCTGATGACAGTGACAAACATGCAATGCTTAACAATCCCATCTATGATAAAAATGTCTGTTTAGGGTGTCATTCACACAAACGTAATAAAAATGATGTATTAATTTTTCAGGCAATGCAAGAGAATCAAGATGCAACAGAGTGTATAAAGTGCCATATGCCACTTATTGCCGGAGGACCGGAGAAAAACAACAAACGCGGAAGATTACAACATCATTCTCATACATTTGCCGGTATTCACAGTCTTGAAATGATGAAACAGGCTGTAAAAATAGATGTTACAACACAAAAGAACAAACTGCTTGTAACCATAGAAAATAAAATGCCGCATCCACTCATTATTCAGGCTGCACGACTAAAATATCTTGATATTAAGATTATTCGTAACGGTAAAGTCATCTGGAAAAACTTTAAAAAATCTCCTTTGGAAGACAAACAGGGAGCTTTTCATATAGAATTTTTAGATGATAAAAACAATGAAGTTATTATCCCATCCTTTGCGACAAAAAGAGGTTTTGTAAACAACTTAAAAGCAAAAGAGACAAAAACGCTTACTTATAATACACCGACAATAAAAAAGGGAGATACAATCAGTGTTGAACTCTATGTTGTTTTGGCAAAACCAAATTGTACAAAAGTTATTAATTTAGATGATCCAAACTTAACAAAACCGACACGAATGCAAAAGTATAGTTACAAAGTCAAATAAATTTCAAAAAGTTGATATATATTGTTCTCTTGCAAGTTTTATTTTGCTAGAATAATATTTATATCAACCAAAAAGATTTATAATGAAAAAAACAACTTGCATACTCCTTTTGGCATCAAGCATGCTTTTTGCCAACCAACAACAACTGACAGGAAAAAAAGTTTTTGAAACCTATTGTTGGGGATGTCACCATCAGACAGCAATGGCTTTTGGTCCTCCTTTTAGTGAAATAGCAAAAAAAAGAACCAAAGCAGAAATTGAAGCATATATAGCTTCACCAAAATCTATGTATAAAGCATTTGGATACAAAAGAACAGTGATGACACAACTGCATTTAAATGCGAAAGAGCTGGATCTTATCAGTGACTATATACTCTCTTTTAAAGGAAAAAAATAATGTTTCGACTCTCCAATCTTATAGCTTCTGTCGTAGAAGATAAAAAAGAGAGAGTTTTGGATGGCAGCATAGCTATCTGGAACTTTACCAATCGCTGTAATCTCTCATGTCTGCACTGCTACTCAAAATCAACACTTGATGAAG
>Ga0256843_1000622_pt1 | contig 29893 bp, 24 predicted proteins | sample AlvinellametaG_FD_191572 | JGI IMG/M metagenome (GOLD analysis project Ga0256843, IMG submission 191572) | Pompeii worm associated microbial communities from hydrothermal vent at the East Pacific Rise, Pacific Ocean - Alvinella | ecosystem: Host-associated > Annelida > Integument > Unclassified ...
TGGAAAACATCAGTTCTGCTTCTACTAAGAGAAAAGTTTCCCTTCCTCAAGCAATTCTGCACTAGGTGCACCAAAATAGTACCCTTGAGAGTACTCTATACCTAACTCTTTTACTCGTGCTTGTACCTCAGCACTATGAACATACTCGGCTACAATTTTTACCTTACATTTTTTACATAAAGCGACTATAGATTCGACTATAATTTCACATTTTCTATCTTCTAAAATATTTTTTATAAAAACACCATCAATTTTTAAATAATCAGGACTAATTTCAATTAATCTGGACATATTAGAGTTCTCTGCACCAAAATCATCCATAGCAATCTGAAATCCCTTTTCTCTCATAGAGTGGAGCTGTTTGAGTGTTGTTCCACTATCTAGACTTGTAATATCTTCTAACATCTCTAAAATAACTCGAGAGGGGTGAATGTTATACTTCTTTGCATTTTTAAGTAAAAAGAGTTCTAAGTAGTCAAGGTGTAAATCTGTTCCGGTTATATTTATAGAAAAGTCATACGAAGTATTACTAAACTTTTTAAAACTCTGTACTATTAAAGATTTTGTGACATAAAAAAGACTACCAGTCACTTTTGCAGCATCTAAAAAAAGGTAGGGTGATATAATTTCATCGGCATCTCGTAAGCGAGCTAAACACTCATACTTCTCTACTTTTCCTGTACTATTATTTATAATAGGTTGAAAGTAAGCAACAATATCTTCATTTGCTACTGCCTCTTTAATTTTCAAAATCCAGTAAATATTCTTCTCTTGTGATTGAATAAACTCTGAATTTTTATTGTAAATGTTATAGTGATTGCGTTTATGTTCTCGTAACTCTTTGACAGCTAGTTCAGCATGCACTAAATTCTCCAAACCAATACCAATAGAGACACCAATACTTAGAGAAATTTTCAGTTCTACAGTACCAACGATTACCTCTGCTTGGGAAAAGAAGGAGAGAATTTCTTCTGAAACTCTCTGTATTTCCTCTTCAGTTAAAACCCTCTCCTCTATACAGATAAATCTATCGGAATGGTAGGTATAGAGCTTCATAGTTGTAGGTAAAACTCTCTTGAGAAAAGTCACTACTTGTGTGAGTATTTCATTACCTACAGCATACCCATAGGCATTGTTAATATTAGAAAAGTTATCTATGTTGAGTAGAAAACAGCTAGAGTTCTTTTTACTCGCCTTTAAAAAGGTTAAAAGATCCTCTTGTGTGCCAACATCTGTTCTGCGTTCACAAGAGAGTTCTTTTCTCATCTCTTGTCACTCTTTACAATAATGTAACTCTCAGGAATCTTAGACTTATACTTCGGCATACTCTGACCAATATTTGCATTAATATATGTAGGATCAGCAATAACAAACTTTCTTCTTCCTGCTCTTACACTATCACCCTTCATTGGAATGTAGAGTGCTGTAGCCATATGATCTTTATATTTTACACCAATAACGCTAATACCAAAAAGCTCTTTAACTAAGTATGAAAAGAGAATAGCTCTATCTTCACAGTCAGACTTGTTATAGTAAAGTGTTTCATCAGAGAACATAACCTTTTCTCTACCAAACTGCTGCTGATCTCGCTCATATCCAAATGCTTTTTGTACAAAATTGAGAACAAAATTAATAGCGACACTTGAAGACTTTCCATCTATTTTCTTTTTTAAGTCTTCCGCTATACTTTTATAGGTACGGCTACTCATTGGGGCATTAAAATATGTCTCGTAATCAGCCTGTGGATATGTTGCCATAAAATCTATAAGATTTTTATCGTACTGATAACTTGTATGAAACTCTTGGCCTAACTGTTTAAAAGAGAGACTCTTCTTTTGTAAATCTGGTTGAAATGCAGGTAATCTTTTCAAAGAGAGATCTAAATCTTTTGACGCATCTGGATAACTCTGTTTATAGGTATAGACTCTACCAACAGAACCTTTTGCATAGTTACTAATGACATAAAACTTCTTTTTACCAAAGGTAAATGAAGGTGTAGAGTAAATAATTTTTTTACTGTAATGCATCAGAACAACATGTTTTGAACCAATACCAATTTTCACTTCATAACCTAGTTTATTAAGAAAAAACCAACTAAAGAGTTTCTGTTCATCTAAGTTACTATAAAGTACTTCACTAAGACTCTTAACAAGAAGGTAAGTTCCCCAGTCATTGAGTGCTAACTCTTTTGCATAAGTGCGAATTTCACGAAGTGTGTCTTCATAATTTGAAGAAGCCATAATGTCAAAGTAATTGGCAATTCCTGCTTGTGTTTGAGGGTAAAAACGTGCTGTTTTAAAGGCATAGTCAATATTGAAACCCAGTTTTTGACCAAAGAAATGAATATAAATATCTTTGTTATCAAGAACCTCTTTTGCTTGTGGTAACTTTTTAACGACAACTCTTTCTTCTACTTTTTTAGCAATTTTAATATTTACCTTTGGACCAAGACTCTTAACCTTTTTCTCAATGGTAGGTGTAATACTTTTTGGTTTCTCTTTTTCATAAAGTGGTTTCGAGTTTTTAGCACTGTACTCTTCCCACTCTGCTTTTAAGTAGTTATTAAATGCGGCGTCTCTTGAGTCTCTATACTTACTAAAAGAGCTATTTTGCATTCTTTTAAAGTCTTCAAAACTCTGTGCATGCAGGCTACTTCCTGCAACTAATAAAATGAGACTAAAATGGCCAAATAGCTTGAATAGCTTTTGTTCCCCAACCTTGTTTATTTGCACGATCTATATCTCCCTCTGTTTTATAAAGAATTTTTGCATCACTCATCTGTGAAGAGTTAATGTTATTGTATTGGTCTATGTCATAAGGACGAATTACACCACTTATTTGAATAATCTGCTTCTGATCATCAATTAAAATTTCTCTTTTCCCCGAAATAAAATAGTTTCCATTTTTTAGTATTTTCACAACTCTTGCTGAGACTGTAGTAGTAAAACTTGCATCTTTCGTAGCACTTCCAGAACCCTGGTAAGCCATACTACTTTTTGTATTAAAACCGATGTCTGTTACTGAGTTAATTCCACCTCTTACAGGTACAGGAACACCTGCATTGGTCGCACTCGCTCGTCCAAATACACCTCCCCCTAAAGAAGCAGTGTCATTTTCAGCAAGCTGTTTAGAACCAACACTCGAACTTTTTGCTGTCTCTGAAATAACCACAGTAACTATATCATTTACATTCATAGCCTTATGGTCTGAAAAAAGTGGGTTCTCACCCTGACCAAAAATACTTCCTGTAGAAGCAAAGTCCTGTCTCTCTTCACGAGAAGGCATCTGCTCAACATATGCAGGTGGTTCAAAATTTATCTCTGGGTCAATCAATCCTGCTGTGCACCCATTTAAAGATATTATAACAAAAAATAGCGTAATTACAGTGAGTATCTCTTTTTTCATATATTATTTCCAATAGTTTCTCTAATTTCTGTTATAATTCTAGCAATTTTAGTTCCATAAACAAAGGATTTTAGCCATGTCATTAAGAGAAACAATTAACACAGATGTAAAAAATGCTATGAAAGCAAAAGAGACAAAAAAACGCGATGCACTTCGCCTATTAACTTCAGCATTTAAACAGATAGAGGTTGATGAAAGAAAAGAACTTACAGATGAAGATGTTATTAAAATCATCCAACAGCAGGTAAAACGTCGTAATGATGCTGCATCACAATATAGAGATGCAGGACGTGAAGATTTAATGCAGATTGAACTTGACGAAATCTCTTTTTATGAGGTCTATCTTCCAGCACAAATGAGTGATGAAGAGCTTACAACTGCACTTCAAGAGATTATTGAAAAAGTAGGTGCATCTACTATGAAAGATATGGGTAAAGTAATGGGTATGGCGAGTAAAGCATTAGCTGGAAAAGCTGATGGAAAACGTATAAACGAGGCTGTTAAAAAACTTTTAGCATAAAATCTCTACCAATCATCAAGGACAAAACCTTTAGGTTCCTCCTTGATTTCTTTCACTTCAACATTCTCATTTATTTCTGGTGTTACAACTTTTTGAACCTTAGGTCTACTTATCTGCTCTTCAAACTGAAGCTCTAAACCTTTACTTGTCATAATAAAACCATTCACATGAAGTTTTCCCTCATGAATTTGATGATGATGCTCTTTACAGAGTGGAATTAAGTTATGTTTGTTGTCTTTATGAAAGTGCCCTATAAATCCTGCTTCATCTGCTAGTGATCGCTGAGAAATATGGTGCACATCTTCCGCCATTGCACCACATATAATACACTTTGTAACATACAACTCTTTGTTATATTTACTCGTTTTTTTCTTTACAAGAAGTTCTAACTCATCAAAATCGTTTGCTAAACGCTTACGAATAGCATTTGCCTCTTCTAAAAACTCGCTATCCATATGAAGGGATTTTGCGAACTCTAAACCGTAAATACTGCTTCCACTTCCTGCTTGTAAAACACGGTTAAAGAGAAGTTTGTCAGCCTCTTCATCATACTCGACACTTAAATGCAAATCTACAACATTGTCTAAAGTAGTAATCTCTTTCATAGTAGAGAGTTGGTGTAGGTGTGTTGCAAAAAGAAAAAGGCAACGTGTTTTTGCAAGTTTTTTAATGGCAGAAGCAACAATGGCAACACCAGAGAGTGTCTCAGTACCATGACTAATCTCATCCCCTAAAACTAAAGAACGTACAGTAGCACGATTAAAAATATTTTTTAACTCAAGCATCTCCACTGCAAAAGTAGAGAGTCCTTTTGCTAGGTTGTCTTTAGAGACAATACGCGTAAAGAGTGAGTCAAAAAGAGTAAATTTCATGACTGCAGCACTTACAAAAAAGCCAGACTGTGCCATAAGTGTTGCAATACCTATACTTTTCATAAGAGAACTCTTTCCACTTGAGTTAATCCCATAAAGCAGCACTCCATTAACATCATGTCCATCATGAACAGAGACATCAAGCATTACACTCTCTGGATGTGGTAAGTCCATATAGTCACGATTTCCCATCACTATGTCATTTGGAATGTAAATACCACCCTGCTCCTGCACTTCAATAAGAGGATGACGTAGCTGCATAATCTGCATAAAGTTTTCATCCTCTTTTGCCTCAACAATCATAGGTCTCGAGTGCTTATGTGCTTGGGCAACTTTAGAAGAGCTCACCCCCACATCTAAATCTGCTACATATGTAATAACACGATCAAAAAGCAGTGCATATCTACGTTCGTAAAGTGCTTGTAGATGTACATACTTCTCTTTTGCTAGTGTGACAATTTTACGACGATTTTTCATAATTTTATCGGAGAGTTCATCTGTAAAAGTAGAGGTAATTTTTACTGAGTTCGTCAGCTTTTTCACACTATAGTGTAGAAAGAATTCATCTTTTTGAAAGGCACTCTCTATGAGCGAATAACGATTTTTTGAGAGAGATATGTAATACCCCTCTTTCTCTAAAAGCCCTAGAGTCACTAAACGGTGTGCACTCCCTACATTTGCAGACTCTAAATGAGTCTCAATTCGTTTCATAATGTCCTCAAACGCGATAAGCATAACATTATTCTCTTTGACAAGAGTATCTATAGTCTCATCGACTCCTTGCATTAAGAAATTTTCATCTACTGTTGCGTTTGTAAAACGACGTGAGACATCGAGGTCTATACTCTTGTTAATATCACGTAAAAACTCATCAACCTCAGACTCATGAAAAGGTGTTTTCTGTATTTTATGTTTTTTTACATAGAGCATTAACTCTTTGACACTCTGCATAGAGTCATACACATGGTTCATCTCAAAAGGGTGTAATCTTCCAAGGCTAAGTCTACGTGCGAGTCTCTCTAAGTCATACACGCCACGCATCATCTCATCTAAATAACGCAGATGAGAAGAGACTCTCTCTATGAGATTGTAACGACGATTTAATTCACCCTCTTCCATAATTGGATTTAAAAGGCGCTCTTTAAGCAAGCGTCTTCCAATGGCTGTTGCACTCTTGTCAAGCATTTTTAGAAGTGTAAACTCTTTTCTATCTTTAGAAATAACACCCATCTGCTCGAGTGCATTATTGCCAAGATACATAAAACGACGATTATCTATAAGTTTTGGCATAGACATTTTCTGAACAATATGGTAATCATGCTCTATAACAAAATGAATAAGAATTGCTAAAGACTCTGTAATCATAGGGTTTCTTTCTAAGTCTAAATGTTCAATGGGTGAGAGAAGTGATTGGATCTGATACACTTCACCAAAAAGTCTATTTTGAAACTCTATTTTTGGTCGCTGGTTGTTCACAGAGTAGTGGTAATGCTCAGGAATCTCTAAGTACTGCATCACATGACGTTGATCATCGATGCCATCTAAAAATGTAACAACAATTTCACTCGTTCTATAGACATTTAAAAGATTAAAAACTTCATCTAAAGCATAAGAGGGATCTTCACTTGTTGAGTGTGTTTCATAGAGCCATGTTTTCCCAGTAGTTACATCAATAGCCGAGTAACCTACACTGTAAATATCCTTGTACTTATCTATAACTAAAGAGACTATATAGTTGTCGTCATTATCTACTATATGCTCAAAGTTTGTTCCAGGTGAGACAATTTGTGCAATATAACGACTTATTTTTGGAGGATTCCCTTTTTGCTTGACTACAATGACTGTATATTTTTGCTCTTGAATGAGACGGTTTAAATAACGTTCAAAAGAGACAGCAGGAACACCAGCTAAAAGGGGGTTTTTATCTGAATTTTCTACAATGTTTTTATTTTTTTTTGTAAGCTGAATGTTAAGAAGTTCTGCTATCTCTTTAGCCTTCCCAACCTGCTCTTCTTCGTTGTTCACTTCATAGACCTCATAAAAGGTACCTATTTCCATAAACACAACAGTATCTCTACCATATTTTTCTTCAAAATGGCGTTGTAAATCGAAGTATGTTTGAGTTAAGAGTCTCTCTTTGTTATTTAAAATGGAGCTTACATCTGATGCTTTCATGAGTCACTTTTTAGTCAATTTTATAAAGAGATTATAACATATTTGCTAGCTAATGTTTAACCTCTAGCCTCTTTTATAGCTGCATATGCTTCATTGAGTCGTTTTGTTTTTTCTTCAGAGAACTCCAACATATCTTTAGGGAGTCCCTTACTTACTAAAGAGTCATAATGATGCTCTTTCATAAGTCTTCTGTAGTTCTTTTTGACAACACTAAAGTCATCATTAGGAGTACACTCTAACTCTGCATAGTATGCCTCCATCTGTGAAACAGAAGATTGTGCTTGGTATGCACCACCACTACTAGAGTGTGAGTAACTTCTGTAACTGTAAGAACCACCCGCTTTGGATGCTTTTTCAAAATCTGCAAAAGCCTTTGCATATATGAGTCTTAATCCAATGAGTAAGAAGAATGTAAAAGGAAAAAAGAGTATACGAGGGGCGAAAATAAGTAAAAGAATTCCAATAATGACACTTCCAAAACATATTCCTAGCCATGTGACTTCAAGAAATATTCCTAATGCTATAAATGCTAAACCGAGTAATTTTTTCAATAATAGAACCTTATTTTATTATGGAAAATATTATATCATAGTTCATGTCGAATTTTATTAATAAATGAATGATAAAAGGGGTGAATTGTGGAGCGGGTGAAGGGATTCGAACCCTCGACAGCCTGCTTGGAAGGCAGGAACTCTAGCCACTGAGTTACACCCGCATGGTGTATAAAAAGGTGGTGCCGACACGAGGATTTGAACCCCGGGCCTGCTGATTACAAATCAGCTGCTCTAGCCAACTGAGCTATGTCGGCAAAAAGTCTTTAAAGACTTACTGTTTTCTTATTTTTGCATTAGTTATGCTCAAAAATTAGGCGAAGCATACTTCAAGTATGTGAGTCTGATTTTGGAGTGTAAATAATCAAAAAGAAGTGGCGCGGTGGACGAGATTCGAACTCGCGACCCCCTGCGTGACAGGCAGGTATTCTAACCAACTGAACTACCACCGCGCATATATTGAATGGTGGGCACTACTGGACTCGAACCAGTGACATCTACCTTGTAAGGGTAGCGCTCTACCAACTGAGCTAAGCGCCCAACTTAATGGGAAAATTATAACACCAAATAAAATGGCGACCCCTAAAGGATTTGAACCTCTGTTCCTACCATGAAGTGATAGTGTCCTTGGCCACTAGACGAAAGGGTCACTTTCTTTCATAACAAAAGGTTTCTAACAAATGGTGGGCACTACTGGACTCGAACCAGTGACATCTACCTTGTAAGGGTAGCGCTCTACCAACTGAGCTAAGCGCCCATCTAAACTAAAAACATATGGCGCGGTGGACGAGATTCGAACTCGCGACCCCCTGCGTGACAGGCAGGTATTCTAACCAACTGAACTACCACCGCATACGTGTGTTTTTAATTTAAAATGGTGTCCTGTGATGGATTCGAACCATCGGCCACATCATTAAAAGTGACGTGCTCTACCAGCTGAGCTAACAGGACTTATTGCCTCTTATTGTTAAGAGGTCGAAATTATAGACAAAACATTTTTATATGTCAAGCTTATTTGGCACAAATTTAAAAAAAAGTCTCTTTATCCAGTAAAAGAAGCATTTTCACGGCATAAAGTGCACTTTGATGTTGAATATAGTTTCTATCTCCAGAGAAAAGAAGATGTTCCTCTTTATGTGCAGTATGAGAACGAACACCAATATATACAGTTCCAACTGGTTTCTCTTTTGTTCCTCCACCCTCTCCGGCTATGCCACTTATAGAAATGGCATAATCTGCAGCACTTACATTCATTGCACCTTCACTCATCTCTTCAACAACTCCATAACTTACAGCACCCTTCTCCTCTAATGTTTGAGACGATACTGCTAGCCAATTCTCTTTTAAATCATTTGAGTATGTCACTAAAGAACCATGAAGCACTTTAGAAGCACCATTGTTTTTTGTAAAGTAGTAACTAAGGAGTCCACCTGTACAACTCTCCGCAAAACTTACTGTTTTATTTGCAGCTGCAAGTTTATCTATAATATAAAGAAGTACATTAGAAGAGGGAATGAGTTTTTTTGGTAAAAGTTTTTTTATACCATGTATGAACTTGCTTATATCACCATAACGTTTAGAGAATATATCTACTCGAATCCAACCTTGAACTTCAAGTGTTAAATCAAATGTTACCTCATATGTTTGTGCTATAGGTGTTAAAAGATTGACAACAGTCTCTTTGTCCTCTTCAAAAATATGGACAGTTGCTCTTGTCTCACTACTACTTATGAGAAGCTCTGGCATCTCTTGACCTTCATCTATTTGCAATACATTTACAGTGGTACTATTATGTTCTAAAAGGTAAGATCGCTCTTCAAAGAGAGATGCTTTTTGAGGGATGAGCATACCATCTCTTAAAATTTGGTTGTCACTTGTTGCTGTACATATAAGCTTTCCAACTGTAGTAAAATTCTGTTTTGTAGTAACAATAACAAGATTACTTTCACTATTTAATTGCTCTTCTAAATATAAGAAAAGACGATTGTCACTGTTTTTGAAGTAAGTTATCGAGTTTACAAACTGACTTTCGTTCTCAATTGAGCGTAAAATATACTCCTGTAAAGAGTGGTTATAAACAAAAATATTTCCAATAAAAATAAGGTCTAATCTTGTAGCCATATAAAGCCTTTAAGCATGTTTTCTTAAACCTATTATAGCACTTTTATTAGTTTTTCAATATATAAGAGGTATAATCCAAAACATTTTTATAAAATATATAAAACAACTTGAGGTACTTATGGACTACAAAGACACACTACTTTTACCAACTACTAGCTTTGCTATGCGTGGTAATCTTATTAACAATGAACCCAAACGCTATGCGAAGTGGGATGCTGAAAAAGTTTACGAAAAGATGAAAGCTAATCGTAAAGATGCTCCTAAATTTACACTCCATGATGGACCTCCTTATGCGAATGGTCATATTCATATTGGTCATGCTCTTAATAAAGTCCTTAAAGATATTATTATTAAAAACAACTACTTTAATGGAAAGTCAGTACGTTTCACTCCAGGTTGGGACTGTCATGGTCTTCCAATTGAGCAACAAGTTGAGAAAAAACTTGGTGGGAAAAAGAAAAAAGAGCTTTTAGAGACACATGAAGTTCGTAAACTTTGTCGTGAACATGCTCGTAAATTTGTAGATATTCAAAGAGATGAGTTTAAGACTCTTGGAATAATCGCTGATTGGGAGAAACCGTATGTAACTATGGACTACCGTTTTGAAGCGAACATCTACCGTACACTTGCTAGTGTTGCAAAAAAAGGTCTTCTTGTTGAGAGAAGTAAACCTGTTTTTTGGTCATGGGCAGAGAGAACTGCACTTGCAGAAGCAGAAGTAGAGTACGAGGACAAAGAGTCTCACTCTATTTTCATTGCGTTTGAACTTGATGATGCAGCTAAAGAGAAACTTGGTATTTCAGGAAAAGCAGCTCCTGTTATCTGGACAACAACACCTTGGACAATTCCTGCAAATACAGGAATTTCAATGAATCCTAATGAGGAGTATGTTCTTACAGACACTGGTTACATCGTAGCAAAAGAGCTTTTGAACTCTCTTGTAGAAGAGGGAGTAGTTAGTGGTAAGGTTGTGCAAACATTTAAAGCGACTGAGTTTGACAACTTAAAAGCAATAAATCCTCTTAACAAACGCGAATCTCGCATTATTTTAGGTGAGCATGTTCTTATGGACAGTGGTACAGGGTGTGTTCACACTGCACCAGGTCATGGTGAAGATGACTACCGTGTTGGTCTTCTCTATGACTTAGAGGTAGTTATGCCAGTTGATGAGACTGGTTGTTACGATGAGACTATTGTACGTGATGGACTTATTCCAAATGCAGAGGATTTTCTAGGACGTCACATTTTTAAATCTAACGACGACCTTATTGAGTTAATGGGAGATGCTGTTCTTAAAGTTTCTAAATTTACTCACTCATATCCACACTGCTGGAGAAGCCATACTCCTCTTATTTTTAGAGCGACTCGTCAATGGTTCATCTCTGTAGATGGGACACCTGAGGGGCAAGATGCTACACTTAGAGAGAATGCACTTAGTGAAGTAGAGAAGACTCTTTTCATTCCAGAGAGTGGTCGTAAACGTCTTACTTCTATGGTTGAAAACCGTCCGGACTGGTGTATTTCACGTCAACGTGACTGGGGTGTTCCTATTGCATTTTTCCGTGTAAAAGCTACCGGAGAAGTTCTTTTAGATGAGAAAGTCTTAAACTATGTTGCTATGATTTTTGAGATGAGAGGAAGTGATGCTTGGTACTCAATGAGTATTGAAGAGCTTCTCTACCCTGGTGCTGGTGTAACTGCTGATGAAGTAGAGAAAGTAACAGATATTCTCGATGTATGGTTTGACTCAGGTTCAACATGGAACTCCGTACTTAAATCTCGTAACTACGATGCAGGAGAGTACCAAGCAGACCTTTATGTAGAGGGTTCTGACCAACACCGTGGTTGGTTCCAGTCTTCACTTTTCCTCTCATGTGCCGTTGAGCATAAAGCTCCTTACAAAGGTGTTTTAACGCACGGTTTCACAGTAGATGACAAGGGTGAAAAAATGTCTAAATCTAAGGGGAATGTTATTGCTCCTGAGAAAGTACTCAAAGAGTACGGAAGTGAAATCCTGCGTTTATGGGTTGCTTCATCTGACTACCAAGGTGATCTTAAAATTTCACAAGGAATTTTAAAACAGATTTCTGAGAACTACCGTAAACTAAGAAATACTTTTAGAATTATGCTTGCAAACATTAATGACTTAGAGCAGTTAACACCATACGAAGAGATGGGAACACTTGACAAATGGATTCTTGGTGTGGCGAGTGAAGTACTCGGTGATGTACATGCATCTTTTGCAAAGTATGACTTTGTAAATGGTATGAACCGTCTTAACCACTTCATTGCCAATGAGCTCAGTGGTATGTATATTGACATGACAAAAGATTCTCTCTACTGTAATGCAAAAAATTCACAAAGAAGAATGGCGAGCCAAAGTGCTATGGCAAACATTACAAAATCTCTACTTCTTTTAATGGCTCCAGTGCTTACATATACTTGTGATGAAATTATAGAGCATGCACCAGCAGTTGTAAAAGGAAATGCTGAGTCTATTTTTGACTTAGTGTATGAACCAATTGTAGTAGGTGAGTCAGACTTTAATGCAGAGTACATGACAAAAGCTCGTGAAGGTTTTGGTTCTGTAATAGATGCACTGAAAAAAGAGAAAGTTATGAAGTCAACTTTAGAAGTAGTACTCTACACAGAGTCTCCAGTTGCACTTGCACTTGATGCAACAGATGCAGAAGATTGGTTTGTTGTGAGTGGTGTTTATGAAGAGGTGAGCAGTGATGCTTCTGTAGTAAACTTATGTGATCTTCCAGAAGAGAAAATTCTCGGTACATTTAAAGTGGACGATGACACTTTCACTATAGCAAAAGCAACTGCTTTTAAATGTCCACGTTGTTGGAAATTTCAAGCAGAAAAAGAGGATTGTACATGTAAACGCTGTGAAGAGGTAGTAAGTGCCTAACTTCGCAGAGCCAGTCTCTTTAGAGTTTATTGCAGCGACTGTTGCTGTAATATTTGCTTTTGTTGCTCTTGGCATAGCACTTGTAAAAAAGTTTAAGAACTAAGAAACAAACCGAACAAGTGTAACTACACCAAAATATTATCGCTTCATTTTAGCGAAGTATCTTTGGTGATACTCCTCTGCTCTATAAAATTTTCCCGCATTTACAACTGTAGTCTTTACTTTGTAATCATAAATATCTAAACTTTTTATCTCTTGTAAAATCTTTTCTGCACTCTCTTTCTGCTCTAGTGTATGGTAAAAGATAGTAGATCGGTACTTATACTTTGTACCAGGAATTGTTGAGGGGTTATGGAGACTAAAAAAAGCCACTAAAAGTTTTTCATAACTTAGCTTTTGTTCATCGTACGTAACCTGTACTACCTCAGCGTGACCTGTTGTGTCACTCATAACATCTTCATACTCAGGATTTTTCATGCGACCACCCATGTAGCCTACCTCTGTAAAAGTTACACCCTCACACTTTAAAAAATCCTCCTCAACACCCCAGAAACATCCAGCTGCGAAAGTTGCTACTTTATTTTTCATATAAAACATCACTTCGTATAATATACTTTACACCATTTCGTACCTCTTTAGAAGCATGAAGTGCATGTAGAGGGTGTGTACCATGAGGAAAACATAACACACCACCCTTTGGTGTTCTTACATCTACATATTTTTTATTTTTTCTATCGACTAAAAAAGAGGTCTCACCACCTTCAAAGTCATCACTTAAAAAGAGTAGAAAAGTCATTTTTGAGAACCTATCCCCATAGTTATCTGTTATGAGTTTTCTCTCTCTTATGGCACTTCCTGGCCAGGCACCATCAGTATGTAAAGAGAAGTAATCCCCCTGTTCATATTTGTAAAAACGAAACCGTTTATTGAGACCAAGAGCTTTTTTATTTTGAAAGATATTTTCTTCATCTTCCATAAAAGGCTTACATCTCTCCCAAATAATATTGTGAAGTCTCTCATCTACTACCCATGTAAGACTGTAGTTATGACGTACAGAACGAGGAAGAGATACTGCTGCATCTTCAATGTAGCCTACTCTCTGTGTTACTTCAAGAAATTTTTCACACTCTACAGGAGTTAAAACATGAAGTAATTGAAAAGCACCAGGGAGAGCTTCTACTTTAAGTTTTTTTATAGCTCCACTATAATGTTCATCTAAAGAGACAACATTCTCTTTTTCACAACCCCATGTCTCTATGGTAGGATTCTCAGCACCCCATTCATAAGCTACTATATAGAAATCTTCTACCATTAGACAACACTACAAGTTGGTGAAATAAATCTTTTCACAAACATATTTCCAAGCACACCACCCATAACTACAAACACAAGATAAATCCATCCAGAGAGACTAAACTCTGCTATGGGTGTATAGAGTGCTCCAACATTACAACCGTTAGAGAGTCTCGTACCTACTCCCATTATAAAACCACCAAAAGCAAAAGTCATAGCTCCTTTTGGTGTTATTTTAAGTCCTGCAATAAACTTTTTACTAAACATACCTGCTATCATTAATGCGACCACAGCACCTAAAATAATACCTATGTTTTGAACAGAGGTTGCATGTGATGTCAATGGATTCATAAAAAGTTCACTCTTTTTTGAAGTAAACGCAGAGAGCATCTGAGCATCTACACCAAAGAGCATTGTAAACTTTCCAAACCAAATACCAAGTGCACTACTAGCACCCCACCCTTTATGTGAAAAGTAAAATAGAAATGCAAAAAGAGAGGAGATAATAAAAACACTTACATACATTTTCCACGCTTTTACAAAAACTTTTTCAAAGAGATCCAACTCCTCTTTTCCCTGAGAACTCTCTTGCTCTGTTTTGTCAAAATATTCAGCTACTTTTATAGCCAAAAGTCCTAAGACAACTGTTGTAAGAACTGCACCTAAGTAACCATTAAAACCATCAAATCTAAAGTAGTCGGGTAAAAAAACTCCCCCTTTAGAGAGTAAACCGGTCTCTGAACTTATAAAACTCTCCTTAACAAATGGTGCGTTTGCTTGAGTAGAAAAACCTAAAAAAACACCAAAACAAAAGAAGAAAATAGTAACTGCTGCACGAGAAAAACCACTTGAGAGGTCTGTTAAAGAACCTGTAGCACAACAGCTACTCATAGCCATTCCAAAACCAAACATAATGCCACCAAGCATAAGACCCAGGTTAATAGGGTAAATGCTTAACTTATAACTACTCTCATGACCATTCATAAGAAATGCCATAAATATAGAGGTCACTATAAATATCCAGATGATAGTTTTAGCTACGGTTGCAGAGTGTGCTCGATAGAGCTTATTAACACTCCCAGCAAACCCTATACTTGCTCGAACAAGTGAGAAACCAAAAGCCAAACCTATAAAAAAACGAACAGCCATACTACTCTCAAAGTAACTCAATGCACCAACAGATAAACCCACTAAAAACAGAAACCCAAATAACGACTCTTTACTCAAAAACACTCCTTAATCATTTTCTGTATTGTAACTTAATATATATGAAGAAAAAACTTATTTATCTTTTAACTTCTTATAGATAAGCTATACTAAATTTATGAATAAAATTATATGTGACATACATAATGCAGAACAAAACAGTAGAAAAACCATTGAGTTTTTACAACAAAACAGTAAATACACTTGGGTGGGAGACTACCCTACTGCCATCATAAATGAGATTACAAGAGTTGAAGATGAAGAGAGTTGCTCCAAACTAGAGGCATTGCACTTTTTTAATGAAAAAGGCTTCTCAAAAAAGAGTTATACTCGCCAAGAGATAGAGCAATTACGAGAAGAGACACCTGAAGTAATGAAGAGTACATACTGTCTATGCCTCAAACATAGAGAAGGTGATACCTACGAATTTAAAGAGAAATTTGAACATGACAAATGGAAAAAAATAGAAGATAAAGACTATAACTTTGAAGCATTTGTAGAGTCTTCTAAATTTACAGACAAAGATGATAGCAAAGCCATAGAGACACATCTTCGCGACATTATGCGTAGTGCAAAAGAGATACCAGCACTCAAGGCTATTGCTTTTGTCTGGATTATTACACTCCCAAAAAGCACAAACATAGAAAATATTCTTGAACATTACTTTGGAGATAATCATATTTTTATAGAAAAAGGTCGTAAGATAACCTACATAGCATGGGGTGATAGACTCGCAAATATTAATATGAGATATTTCGTTAATACTCCTTAAATCTACAATTTGCTATAATCCACTCAATTAACAACATAATAGGAAATTTAGTGATTACATTAAAAGAAGCTCTTACACTTAGTAAAGAAGAATTGAACAAGTTTAAAGAAGATTTACAAGCAAAGATTGAAGCCAATCCTCAACTCAATGCATATATAGATGTGAAAAATGTTGGAGAGGGTGTCCCTATTGCCATTAAAGACAATATTCAAGTCAAAGATTGGTCTGTAACATCTGGCTCAAATATTCTTCAAGGCTACATTGCTCCTTACAATGCTACAGTCATTGAAAAACTGACAAATGCTGGTTTATCTCCATTTGGGCGTGTCAATATGGATGAATTTGCAATGGGCTCAACAACAGAGTCTAGCTTTTACGGAAAGACACTAAACCCTATAAACGCGGAACATGTACCAGGAGGAAGTTCTGGTGGTTCTGCTGCTGCTGTTGGTGCTGGTCTTGCTATAGCTGCACTAGGAAGTGATACTGGTGGAAGTATTCGCCAACCTGCTGCGTTTTGTGGAATAGTTGGAATGAAACCTACTTATGGTCGCGTCTCTCGTTATGGTTTAGGTGCTTATGCTTCTAGTCTTGACCAGATTGGACCTATGACACAGAATGTTGAAGATGCTGCTATTCTTTATGACATCATAAGCGGTTCATGTAGCAAAGACTCAACAAACGCGGGTATGGATGACAAAGTAACTCCTCAATTAAACGCAGAGAGAAAACTTACTATTGCTATACTTCCAAAGTACTTAGAAGAAGCGAGTCAAGATGTAAAAGATGCTTATGCAAAAGCAATTGAAGCATTAAAATCTGCTGGACACACCATAGTAGAAAAAGAGATGATGGATGCAAAATTTGACATTTCAGCATACTATATTACAGCAACTGCAGAAGCGACTACGAACCTTGCTCGATATGATGGTATTCGTTATGGAAACCGTGTTGAAGGTAAAAATCTTGAAGAGACTTTCATTAAAACAAGAAGTGAAGGTTTTGGAGACGAAGTAAAACGCCGTATTATGCTTGGTAACTTTGTACTCTCTAGTGGGTACTATGAAGCTTACTATGTAAAAGCACAAAAAACTCGTCATATTATTAAAGACAACTATAATAAAATATTTGAAGATGTAGATCTTATTCTCTCCCCTGTAGCACCTACCGTTGCTCCAAAATTTGGAGAGTTGGAAACACCAATGCAGATGTACCTCAGTGATATTTATACAATTAGTGTAAACCTTGCAGGACTTCCAGCACTCTCTCTTCCTATTATGAAAAATAGTGAAGGCATGCCTGTTGGTTTACAACTTATTGCAAAAGCATATGATGAGCAGACTCTCTTTGATGGTTCACTCTCACTTGAAAATGCTATTGCATACACGAAGTAGTACTTTTTAAGATGCTTTACACACTCATACATACCATTCATATTTTCTCTGTATTTATTTATGGAGGATTTCTCTTTGTAGATATTCTTTTTCTCTCTAAGATGAAGCAGACACTCGATGAAGATGAGCAGAAAAAAGCTCGTGAAGCGATTATGATTCATGTACGCAAAGTTGTTCCAAAAGCACTCATCGTAGCTGTAATTACAGGTATGTACCTCTTTACACAGGTATTTGGAGAGATTTCTAGTGATGGCTTAACTTACTTCCAAATTGTCCTCTCCATTAAAGCATTTTTAGGTTTATGGTTAGGGTTTAGAGGTGTTAACCAAGTCTTTTTTGGTATACAACCATGGGTTTTTAAGAGTCACCTCTTCCCTTTCTCCCTTGTAGTAATTATTATCTTACTTTCTCAATTTATGTATTTAAATGTCTCTATGTAATTGTTTTGTAATAATTTTGTGATAAAATTCCATTATATTTAAATAAACAAAAGGATTTTTCTTGCAGAATATTCTCAAAACAACACTAGTATCACTCTTCTTACTTAACAATCTCTACGCTGAAACAACTTGTGAAGCTGTCTCTACTGTCAATACAAGTATAGAGAGTCTTAACACAACAGTTGAAAATCAACAAGCACTTGTTTCTAAACTCTCAGATGACATTGGTATTATGGCAGATAGAATTGGTACAATGGCCGATAGAATTGTAGAAACAGAAAAGCTTCTTGCTGATACACTCATAGTTTTAACAGGAAATGCTGACTTAGGTACATCAAGTACTACATCTGCTGTAGCACTTACAAAACCTTTAGATGGAGCAACTGTTTCAAAAACAGCAGCCCCTACAATTGAGCTCTCAACAGCATCTACAACTTACCTATTGTATGCATCTAGCGAACCTACATTCTCAGAGTCTACAACAATTTCTCTCTACATTGAATCAGCAGCAGGTCTTGAAACATCTTGGCAACAAGTTGTAAGTTTTGCAGGTAGTTCGACGACAATATACATAGCAGTTAAAAGTATAGACTCAAGTAATAAGATTTCTAGTCTTTCAAACGGTGTAAAGCTAACTTTACAATAGAAGAGGATTTCATGTCACACATAAGTAAAGGGCTACTAAGCCTCACTTCATTACTACTACTCATTGGTTGTCAAGGAAACAACACTTCATCCACATCACAAACTCTCACTGTAGATGAAAACGAAGAGACAATTACACGAGCTGCTGCAAATGTTGATGACCTAACTATTCAAGTTCATGACAACACCTTTGCGACAACAAGCTCTATGTATGAAAGTGTTGATTCAATGTCTGAGGACTTTACAAGAATGAGTGAAAGTGTTACAGAGAGAATGACACAAGAGATGAAACTACTCAACACTCTTGCAAAGCCATTTAGTATAGATGAAAACTATTCAGCATACTTTGCAGTAGATAATAACTATACAGCTACAACTCCTGCGTTTGTTATTTTACAGACACTTCCAAGTCAATACTTTCTAGTTTCATCACCTACAAAGTTTTATACAGATGGTTCTACTGTAAAAACACTCTTTAATGATGCTACAACATTAACAAATGCTTGGAGTCGTGCCATAACAAGTGCGGATAAAAATAAAGATCTCTTTTTGTCCTTACTAGAACTAGATGCAAATGCAACAGTCAAAAAAATCACCAATAGTTTTCTTATAAAGAGTGCTACACTCCAATCTTTCTAAGCCCTTTACACTTGAATATTTTACTTTATTCAAGTGTAAAAATATATCTTTAACCTCTTTCTAACCACAAAATAGATATAATCCAAAAATTTTAAAAGGATGACCATGAGAATTCGTAAACGCGCCCTAACATTTGAAGATGTACTTTTAGTACCTCAATATTCCGAAGTTCTTCCAAAAGAAGTATCACTAGAAACAAAACTAACTAAAAATATTACCCTTAAAATCCCAATGGTTTCAGCTGCAATGGACACAGTAACTGAGTACCGTGCAGCTATTGCTATGGCAAGACTAGGTGGTATTGGTATTATCCATAAAAATATGGACATTGAGACACAGTGTAAACAAGTAAAAAAAGTAAAAAAGAGTGAGAGTGGAATTATAATAGACCCTATTTATGTTCACCCTGATGCTACTTTAGCAGAAGCAGAAGCTCTTATGAACGAGTTTAAAATCTCTGGTGTACCTGTAGTAGATGGTCATAATAAACTTCTAGGTATTCTCACAAATCGTGATATGCGTTTTGAAAAAGATATGCGTAAACTTGCTTCAGAAGTAATGACAGTTATGCCACTTATAACGGCAACAAAAGGTATCTCTTTAGATGCTGCAGCAGATATTATGCACCAACATAAAATTGAAAAACTTCCTATTATTGATGATGAAGGATTTTTAAAAGGTCTTATTACTATTAAAGACATTAAAAAGCGTATTGAGTATCCTAACTCAAACAAAGATGCTTTTGGTCGTTTAGTAGTAGGTGCTGCTATTGGTGTTGGTCAGTATGACCGTGCTAAAGCTCTTGTAGATGCTGGTGTAGATGTTCTTGTACTTGATTCTGCACATGGTCACTCTAAAGGTATCCTAGATACTGTTCGTAAGATTAAAGAGACTATGGAAGTAGATATTATTGCTGGAAATATCGCTACAAAAGAGGCAGTTGAAGCACTTATTGAAGCAGGAGCAGATGCTGTTAAAGTAGGAATTGGACCTGGTTCAATCTGTACTACTCGTATAGTAGCTGGTGTTGGTGTTCCACAAATCTCTGCAATTGATGAGTGTGCTGAAGCTGCTCGTCCACACGGTATTCCTGTAATCGCAGATGGTGGAATTAAATACTCTGGAGACATATCAAAAGCTCTTGCTGTTGGTGCTTCATGTGTTATGGCTGGTTCACTTCTTGCAGGTACAGAAGAGTCTCCTGGTGAAACTATTATGTTCCAAGGTCGTCAATATAAATCATACCGTGGTATGGGAAGTATTGGAGCTATGCAAAAAGGCTCAAACGACCGCTATTTCCAAGAGGGAACTGCAGCTGATAAACTTGTTCCAGAAGGAATTGAAGGTCGTGTACCATTCCGTGGTTCTATCGCAGGAATTGTTCACCAAATGATGGGTGGACTTCGTGCATCTATGGGTTACTGTGGATCTGAAACTATCGAAATGTTCTGGGACAAAGCAGAATTTGTAGAGATTACATCTGCTGGACTTAAAGAGTCTCATGTTCACGATGTTATCATCACACAAGAAGCTCCAAACTACCATGTATAATTTAGAGAGAGAAGGAAGACAAATTTCTTCTCTTTCACTTATCTATCCTCCTCGATAGAGATAAATACACTCCAACATTAGAGCTTTAAAACAATTAAAGCAGAAATCTCTTAAGGAAGCAAGCTTGCAAGAAAAACCTCAATACGCAGGATTTTGGATCCGCTTTATCGCTTCATTTTTAGACACACTCTTTCTAGCCCTACCTGTTGGTATAGTTATTTACTTCTTAAGTGATGGCCACTGGTTTGACCTTACACAATACCAACACAACATACAGATGGCAATGAGTGGGAATGCTCATGCACTAGATACACAGCCAAAAACATCTCTCAAATGGGAACTACTTTTTGAGGTAGCCGTCTTACTTGTTACTATGCTCTTTTGGAAACGATGGAGAGGTGCTACACCTGGAAAGAAGTTTGTGCATATAAAAATAGTAGATGCTAAAACTCTCCAAGATATTACAAACACTCAAGCTATCACTCGCTCTTTTGGCTATATAGCATCTACCTTTGCCTTTCTTCTTGGCTTTATTATGGTGGCATTTCGAAAAGACAAAAGAGGACTCCATGATTTACTTGCAGGAACTGTTGTTGTCTATGAAGAGAATGAATTGAGTAAAGAAAAGAAGAGTCTATAATCCTCGGACTTAAGAAGCTCCTCTAACTTCATCAATAGCTTTAAGAATATCTCCATAGTTCATATTTTCAATGACCTCTAACAGTAGTAAATAAAGATTTTCATTCTCTTCCTGTACTTTTTCTAAAACACTCTGCATATCTTCAGCATTCAATAAAATGGCACTATTGTAAAGCTCCTCTAACATGCTCTCATTAAGTGTTTGTATGGTATCTCTTAGGTTTTCATAAGAGTAAATACTAGATGTATTTAAATCAGAATTTTCTTCCGTGTCATAAATGTACTCAACATCAAAATATTTTTTGATTAATGCATATATCTCTTGAAACTTATATGGTTTGACAGTGTAGTCATCTACACCTACCTCTTCTAAATGTTTTCTATCCTCAGCTGTTGCACTTGCAGTTAAAGCAATAATAATCACATCTTTACCTCCCGGTAAAGAACGTATAATTTGTGTTGCCTTTTCGCCATCCATTTTTGGCATTCTACGATCCATCCAAATTAAGTCAGGTTTCTCTTTTTGAAACATTGAGACAGCCTCTTCTCCGTTGTGTGCTACGGAAATATCAAACTCTAAAACTTCAAGTACTTTTTCTAACAATAATATATTATTCTCTTTATCTTCAACAATTAAAATTTTTATTTTTTGACTCGATTGTGTTAAACCTATGACTTTTTTCATCTCAACTAACTCTTTTTTGACTACTTCTACACTCTCATTACATTTACTGTAAGGAAGTGTAATGGTAAAAACAGTTCCCTTACCAAGTTCACTCTCTACAGAAATCTTTCCACCCATAGCCTCTACAAACTGTTGAGAAATTGTAAGTCCAAGACCACTTCCTGTTGCTGATGAAGCAGTACCAACTTGTTCAAAAGGGTTAAATATAGCCTCTAAATCCTCTTGAGCAATTCCACTTCCTTCATCTGATACTTGTAACACGAAATACCCTTCATTCTCTGCTAAGCTCACAACAATTTTTCCATGTTCTGAATACTTTATTGCATTTGTAATATGGTTTATTAAAATCTGGTGTACTTTCTTCGCATCCATCTCTACACACTCATCTATATGCCCATCAAAATGTACTACAAGCTCTAAAGATTTTGCTTCAGCACGATTTTGTAAAAGTGTTACAATGTCATTAATAACAACTTTTATATTTAAAGGGACTGCTTCTATAACTGTTTTTCCAGACTCAATTCTTGCAATATCTAAAATATCATTAATTAAGGTTAGTAAAAATGTTCCACTACTGTATATGATATGAAGTGTTTTTTGATACGTCTGAGGAATATGTTTATCTTGTAGTAAAAGCTCTGAAAAACCTAATATGGCATTTAAAGGAGTACGAAGTTCATGAGACATATTTGCTAAAAAAGTCGACTTAGACTTATTAGCATACTCAGCTTCTTCTTTAGCTAAACGCAACTCTTCATTTAGCTCTACTAATCTTTTTTTATTAAAATAAAAATTTATCATAAAGAGTAAGAGTAAAACAGCTATGACTATTAATAAAAAAAGTATTAACTTCTGCTTTTTAATTTGATTTGCCTGAGCCTTACTTAATGCTTTATCTTTTTCTATAACCTCTTCTTGCTCTTGAATTGTTGCATCTAAAATCTGAATCTTTTTTATCTGCTCATTAAGAATCTTTGTATATTTTTGAATCTCTTCTTTGGCTTGTGTGATTTCATTGATGTTTTCTTCTAAAGAACTCTGCTTCTCTTGTAGTCTCTTTTTCATTGTCTTATAGTCTCTGTAGAGACCTACTAACTGTTCCTCTTTTGTAACAATATTTTTTTCTTTAGATGCAATAAGCCCTACTACGTCTTCATACTCTTGTTTTTTATGATTAATACTCTCTTGGAGTTCTTCAATTTTTTTATTCTGTTGTTCTAGTTCTTTTTTAAGCTTTTCATTACGCTCTTGGTATACTTCAAACTTTCTCTCCTGTTCCTCTATTTTCTCTAAAGATGAACTATAAAGTTTACTTACATCTACTTTTGTACCACCAACTAAAATAACCTTGTCATTCACTTTGAGGTTATGACTCACAATATTTTCTAGATTAATTCTAATTTTTATTCTGTATTTAATATTTTCATATAAATTCACCATACTATACTTCATATTAATAACATTTTCACTTATGAGAAGTATAGGTTTCTTCTTAATTATCCTATATAGCTCTTCTAAATCATGTTTATAACTACTAGAGAGAAACACAACTTGAATGTCCTTAAAATATTCAGGATTTAGAGTACTACTATTTAATATTTCAATACTTTTTTTCTTAAGAGTCAACCCTTTTGTCATCTTTTTTAATATAGTTGAGATGCTTTCTCCATCTTCTATAATTAAGATTTTAAAACTCTTAAGAGTCTCTTCTTTAGGCCATTGTGTGTTTTTGCTTAATAGGTAAATATAGGCGGATAGAACCTCATCCCTACTCTTTGCGAGTTTATCGTATGCGGACAAAGAAGAAACAAATAAGAGATAGAACAGCATAAAACTCATTAAAAAAAATCTCACTTCAGTACACCTTTTTTTAGTATTATATACCAATAATAATAACACTTTAAGTTTAAGATTTTATAATAAGTAAGATAAAATACATTAATTAGGTACCCTTATGAACATAAAAATTCATTCTTTTATTTTACTATCTTTTATGAGTAGTCTCTATGCTAAAGAGAGTATTATAAGTATGAACTTAGAAGAGTTAGCAGAAGTTGAAGTTGTTGACAAATCTATTACATTAACAGAGACTTCAGTAAAGGATGTTCCTTCATCCATTACAATCATTACCCAAAAAGATATTCAAGAATCAGGGGCAAGAAACCTTGATGAACTTCTTGAAATATATGTTCCTGATGTTGCCTATATGTACAAAGTTCAAGGCTATCAACTTGGAATTGGTGGAATTATAAACGATAGAAACAATAAAATTCTACTTACACTCAATGGTCGTGTACTCAATGTAAAAGCGAGTGATGGAGGAGCCACCTCAGAACGAGCTTTCTCTATGCTTGGTGACATTAAAAAAATAACGGTCATTAGTGGTCCAGGCTCTAGCATTTATGGTCCTGGTGCTATTGCTGGTATTATCAGTATTGAAACATTTAATGCTAAAACTTTTCAAGGTTTTGAAGCCAATGTGAAAAAAGGGTATGTTGAAGAGTTTTCATCCCTAGATATGAAGTATGCTACTACCCTCTCTAATGAAGTAGGCATATTTATGTATGGAGGCATAGATAACTATGATGGAGCAGAAAATGATGCTGCACAAAACAAAGTAGCCTTTGACTATCCAGACACAAACATTGTAGCTAATGAGCCACTCCCTTTTTACACTACAAATAACAATGGTTCCTATCATGGTGAAACGAGAAAAAAGTTTCATTTACAACTTAACTACAAAGGTTTAACCTTCTGGAGTCGTTATACACTTACAGGAATGGCAATTCCAACAACACAGAACCTATTTACTTACCCTATTCCTCAGTACTTAGTGCAAACAGGAGCATCTAATGAGCAATGGAGTAATCTCATCTCTTATAAACAGAGTATTGGTAGTAGTTTTGACATTGACTATAGCCTGAGCTATGTACGATCTAGAGTTGAAAATACTAACTCAATTGACCCTGTTAACCTAAGAGGAAATAAAAAATGGATCGAGGACAATACCAATATTCGAATCGTGAGTTCCTATGTCCCAAATGAACGTACAAAATGTGCCTTCGGTGCAGAGTACACATTCAATAGATTTGGAAATGACACTTCTAATATTATATCAACACTACCTATTGGAACGCAATGGAATAGTGAGATGTACTCTCTCTTTGGTGAACTCCAAACAAAACCTACTATAAACTCAACTATATTTTTAGATCTAAGAGCAGATAAACATACATATACATCCACTATGTTCTCACCTAGACTCGCTTTTGTTTATGATATTAATGATTTAGATGTATTAAAAATCAACTTTAACCACTCCGTCAGAGTCCCTGATGATGCAGACCTCTACTATAATCACACATACAATGGAAATACATCTGATGTAGAATCTCTTGACCGTATTGAGATGATTTACACACATAAAATTAACCATTTGCAGTTTGATGTAAAAGCTAATTACAACCAACAAGCTGTTGTAGCATATAATGATGTAACAGTACCAGGTGTCACAGAGTATATAGGTGATTTACATTTTTATACCTTAGAGGGAATTTTTCAATATACAAACAAGAAGTTAAGCTTTTACCTTTCACATAACTACACAAAACAGTTGGACTTTACTTTAAATAACCCAGATACATCAAGACAAGATATATCTGCATCTGATTATGGGTATGGAAATGACTTAGCAAATTGGAATAACCACATTACAAAACTACGTTTAAATTACCGTTATAATGACAAACTTAAATTTATTAACTCTTTACGTATTTTTTGGGGTATGCCGGGTGCTATAGATATGGCCGATTATAACAGAGAGACTTTTGAAGATAGTGGTCATGCATACTATAGACTTCCTGTATACACTGATGGGACAAGAGCATTTGAAGAGAGTGTGTACTTTAACTCAAGTGTAGAGTACCAAATCAGTAAGAGTACGAAACTCTCTCTCCATGGTTATAATCTTTTTGGGCTACTCAATGAAGACTTTAATAAAAGAAATTATTTTAAAAAGACAAGTCAATACATAGATGAAGCAGCAAGCTTCTCTCTCTTTTTAAACTATAAGATTAAGTAAAGACTTAATCTTTTAACATGTCATGAATAGTAATAAACTGCTCTTTGTTTTGTAAAAATATATCTACAATTTTTGGTTCAAACATTTCACCACTCTGCTCTTCAATAAAAGCAACAGCATCTTCAATACTCCATGCCTTTTTATAGACCCTTTCACTTGTAAGTGCATCAAATACATCAGCTAAGATTACTATACGTCCAGCTATGCTAATCTCTTCTCCAACAAGACCATCAGGGTACCCTTTTCCATTCCAGTATTCATGATGCTCTTTTGCAATTGTAGCAGCCATCTTTAAAATAGGACGTGTAGAGTTTTTAAAAATTTCATAACCTTTTATAGCATGAGACTTCATAACTTCCCACTCATCTAACTCTAGCTTTCCAGGTTTATTTAAAATATTGTCAGGAATAGCCACCTTTCCAGCATCGTGAAAAGGTGCAGCTTTATAAATGAGGTCTACACTTTTACTCTCTAATCCATAAAGTTTGGCTAAAAGTTGTGAATACTTAGCAACTCTCACAACATGGTGTCCAGTATCATCATCCCTAGTCTCCATGAGTGTCCCTAATGTAATACTCATCTCTTTTTGTGTAAGTTCTAAATCTTCATTAAGGTGTTGAATTTCTGCTAAAGCTTCCTGAATTTTTATCTCTAAATTGTGCTGATAATTGGCTAATTCAAGATGCATTTTTACTCTTGCAACAACTTCTTCATTGGCGAAAGGCTTAGGTATATAATCTACACCACCCATCTTAAAAGCTTTTATTTTAGCATCAACATCATCATGTGCACTAATAAAAATAATGGGGATATTTTCAGTTTCAGGATTTGATTTAAGCTCTTTACAAACATCATAACCACTTAAACCAGGCATCTCTATGTCAAGGAGAATTAAATCAGGTTTTTTTGCTTTTATTGTGCTCAGTGCTATAGAACCATTAAGAGCACTACGGATTTTATAACCTCTATTTGTTAAAAAACTACTTAGAAGTTCTATATTCTCTTTCTTGTCATCTACAATAAGAGTTTCATAATGTCTATTTGTCATACTTTCTTTACCCTACTGCTTAGAACTTTATGAAATCAATGACTAAAAAGATTTCACGAAGTTTATATCTATACGAAATACGAAAAAGAAACTGTAGAGAATAAACAATCCTCTTCTACAATCCTTCTCCTTTTATGTGATAAGTTTAGCAAGATTTAACTAATGTTTCAACTATTGTTGAAAAAAGTCAAGAATAAACATCTAAAATGAAAAAATATGTAACTAAATCTCTTTTAATTTCTCTTCTTCTTTCTCAGTCATAAAAAAACTATCGATACTTATATTTTTAAACGCAGCATTTAAAGAGGTAAAGAGTTGAGGGAACTCTTGTTCTAGTTTGGCTAGCATCACTTTCATACTCGCTCTTGCATGAGGCATCTTCACATCAAAACGCATAGCAGGACAGGCTTCATCGCCGATGGCTTCAATATTATTATCTTGTACAAACGCGATGAGTTGGCGCTCTCTCATCTGAATAAGCGGACGAATCACTACAAGCCCATTCTCTGCCGTATATTTTGGAGCTAAGCTTCGCATCTGTCCATTGTAAATAAAGTTCATAAAAAAGCTCTCTGCTGCATCATCCATATGGTGACCAAGGGCTACTTTATTGCACCCTAACTCTTTAGCTACCGAGTAGAGGTACCCTCTTCTCATACGGGAGAAGAAACTACAAAATGAAGAGTTTTTTCTAATTTTTTCTTTGGCAAGTTCATAGGTTTGCGTATCACGAACAACATGCTGAATCCCATTTTCTTCACAATGCTTTGCAAGAGCACTGAAGTTCTCACCCATTCCATAGCCAATAGTTACAGCAATAAACTCAAACTTAAAAGGAGCACGACGTTGCTGCTCTTTCATAGCATGAATCATAGTAAGTGAATCTTTCCCTCCAGAGAGTCCAACAAGAATCTTGTCGCCCTCCTCTATGAGTTTAAATTCAGCGTTTGTCTTGCCTAAACGCGACATGATTTTTTTAGAGAGTTTAACACCCATTAAGCAGCAATTACCTTATCTACCATCTTCATAACAAACTCTGCAGACTCAACTGCACTTGTTTCTAAAAACTCATCAAAGCTAAAGCTTGCATCCATATCGGCTGCATCACTAATGGCACGAAGGATGAAAAAAGGAACATCTAAAGCATTACAAACAACAGCAACACTAGCGCCCTCCATCTCAAGAGCATCTGCATTAAACTCTTTACCTATCCAGTTTTTACGCTCTTCATTCGCTACAAACTGATCACCAGTAGCGATGATACCCTCTTTCACACTCTTACCCATCTCTTTAGCTACCTCTTTACTCATAGCTATCATAGCAGCATCTGCTTCTACAAAGACAGCACCCTCTGGTACATACCCAAAAGGGTGTCCAAATGCAGTAATATCAAGGTCGTGTTGTGAGAGTTTTGTTGCTACAATCAGATCACCCACTTTCAGACTTGGGCTAATTGCTCCTGCAACACCAGAGAAAAGAAGCTTTTGTGCTCCAAAGTGTTCTATCATTGTCGTTGCTGTAAGTGTTGAAAAAACTTTACCAATCTTCGAGTAAGCTATCACCAACTCTACACCCTTGTATGTTGCTTCGTAGTACTTGTTTCCTGCATACTCCGTTGTTCTATACTCGCCAAGTTTTTCTAAAATTGGTGCTACCTCTTCTGGCATCGCTCCCATAATTGCTATTTTCATATTTTCACCTCAAATGTTTCTATTTTTGTTTTAAATTTTTCTATTTTTTCGACTATGTTTCCAGTTGCGTTGACAATACAACTGCCACCCCAAAAACCAAGACCATCTTCAAAGCCAACACGGTTGACAAAAAGCAGTGTTGCTGTACACTCTTGTGCAACTGTTTTGATAATCTCATACCATTTCTCTTCTATCTCTAAGCCATCATCACTAAAACCACGAGCAGGAGATGCTACAAGAGCTACAATTATGTCAGGATTTTGTTCTATTAAATCATGGTGCACATTTTTATGCCATAAATCTTCACACACAACCATGGAGACTCTTTTCTCTCTTACCATAAAGCTCTCAAAAACATTTCCAGCTTCAAAATAACGAGCCTCTTCAAACATTCCATAGTTTGGCAGGTGTACTTTATGATGTTCACTTACAAAAACACCATCAGAGAAGTAAAGAGCAGCATTTCTAAAACTCCCCTCCTCCCTCATAGCTCCACCAACTACTATATCTACATCTTTACTCAGCTCTCTTAAAACTTCAAGCTCTTCTATACTCCAAGCATCTTCGCTAAGCTTATCTTGAAGCATATAGCCACTCAAAGAGAGTTCAGGAAAGACAATTAAGTCACTCGAATCTTTATGTTCTTTTATTATAGTAGTGATTGCCTCTAAGTTAGATCTATTTAACTTAGGGGCGATTTGTGCAAGAGTTACTCTCATATTAAGAGCAGATCTCCTCTTTTACTTTCTCTAAAGATGCCATATCAGAGATGTTAACTGTTTTTAGCTCTTTAGCAATTCTACGGTTTAGACCTTTAAGTGTTATCCCATTTCCAAACTCAATGGCCATATCAAGTTCAGGAGCAACGGCTAAAATAGACTGTTTGTATTTTACAGGCTTAACAAGTTGGTCTTTTAAGAGTGCTACCGCTTCTGCTTTTGTTGCATACTTCTGAGTCGTTACATTTGAAACAATTGGTGCTATAAAGTTATCTGAAACCATCTTCTCCATTAACTCTGCTAAAGGTGCTTGTGCCGGTGCTAAAAGCTCACAGTGAGAAGCTACAGACATATCTAAAAGAAGGGCACGTTTTGCACCTGCATCTTTAAAAGTTTGCTCTAAACTTTGTAAATCTGACTTCATACCAGCAACAACAAGTTGTCCATCTTGGTTATAGTTAGCAGGCCATACTTTTTTACCCTCAGCTTGTGCCTCAGCACACACTTTTTCCACACTCGCATCGTCAAG
>Ga0256843_1000623_pt1 | contig 29870 bp, 31 predicted proteins | sample AlvinellametaG_FD_191572 | JGI IMG/M metagenome (GOLD analysis project Ga0256843, IMG submission 191572) | Pompeii worm associated microbial communities from hydrothermal vent at the East Pacific Rise, Pacific Ocean - Alvinella | ecosystem: Host-associated > Annelida > Integument > Unclassified ...
AAAGCGTTCGGCAAGACCGCCGAGGCGATCCACGACGTCGCCCCCACCAAGCGTAAGAGCATCCCCAAAGAGGACTTTGAGGACATCCTCCTCGAGGCCGATGTCAACTACGACCTGATCGAACGGCTCCTCGAAGGACTGCCCGAGAACATCACCCGTGTTCAGGCATTCAACTCCCTCATCAGCGTCTTCCAGTATCGCGCCGAATGGATCGAGCCGGGAGAGGCCAAACCGTTCATCGAAATGATCGTGGGGGTCAACGGTGCCGGCAAGACCACCACCATCGCCAAGCTCGCCCGCCTCTATCAAAAGCAGGGGCGCAAAGTGCTGCTGGGTGCGGGGGATACCTTCCGGGCCGCGGCGATCGAACAGCTCAGCCGCTGGGCCGACAAACTCGCTGTCCCCATCGTCGCCACCCGGCAGGGGCACGATCCCTCCGCGGTGGTCTATGACGCGATCGAATCGGCCGTGGCCAAAGGGATCGACAACGTCATCATCGACACCGCCGGACGGCTCCACACCGAGCGCAACCTCTCCGAAGAGCTCAAAAAGATGGTCCGCATCGCCGACCGCGCCCTCCCCGAAGCCCCCGACCGCAAGCTCCTCATCCTCGACGGCACCCAGGGGAGCTCCGCGATCAACCAGGCCAAAGCGTTCGACGAGATCATCGGGATCGACGGCATCATCATCACCAAGCTCGACGGCACCGCCAAAGGGGGCGCGGTCCTGACCATCGCCGACGAACTGCGCATGCCCATCTACTACATCGGCACCGGAGAGACCCCCGACGATCTCATCCGCTTCAAAGCCAACGAGTACGTCAACACGATCCTTGATGAGGTGTTTGTCTAAACGTATCGCCCTTTTCAGTGAACCTTAAATACATTATGTTTATACTTGAAGTATCAACTTAAAAAGGATCGCTTATGACCGTGACCGCCAAGGACCTCCGGTTCAATACCTCCAAACTGTTCGATCTGATATCAAAAGGTGAGGAGATCCTCATCACCTACCGCGGCAAGGCCAAAGCCAGGCTCGTCCCGCCCGATGCCCCCTCCGACGAGACCAAATCCGACGCAGCCTTTGGGATGTGGGCGGACCGGGAGGAGGATGTCAATGCGATGGTGCGTCGGATGAGAGCAGGACGCGATCTTGGTCTGTGATACCCTCATCGACAGTGATGTACTCATCTGGTACCTCCGGGGCAACCGGCACGCCTACGATCTGATCCACTTAATGGACCGCTTCGCCATCTCGGCAGTGACCCACATGGAGCTGGTCCAGGGGATGCGCAACAAATCCGAACTCCGCCTCCTCAAACAGTCCCTCCATTCATGGCAAACCCGAACCCTCCTTATCGACGAAGCGATCTCGGCACAGGCACTTTTCTACGTCGAGGAGTATTTTCTCAGCCATTCGATGCAACTGGCCGATGCCCTCATCGCCGCAACATGCGCCACCCACGGTCTGCGCCTCATCACCGCCAATGACAAACACTACCGAGTGATCAAAGGGCTGGAAATCGAGGTGTTTCGACCGTGAAGTCTCCCTTGTCCTCGTTCCCACGTTTCACGTGGGAATGCATACCCAAAACACAACCTGCCAGAAACGCTCAACATCCAATAACCCTCTTACACTTTCATAATCCCTCGCACTCGAATAACGCCGATGAAAAGTTATCAACGAAATCACGAATCATATTGATAACAAAATCTAATCAATTTTATGGATCCGTCGATACCGCTCCCTCCCAAACAAAATATGACAATTTGACATATTTTGTCTTTTCCCTGTTTTTTTACATTACAATACCCCCAACACAATGCACAGGAACACCCAATGGCCAAAAAGAAAAAAACCCTCTTCGAATGTCAGGCGTGCGGTTTTCAGACGCCGCGGTGGATGGGGAAGTGCCCCTCCTGCGGTGAGTGGGAGAGCATCGTCGAGCTCACAAGCGAACAGATCAAATTCCTCGAGTCCACCTCCGGCACCGCCCGGGTAGCCTCCGACTCCAAAGCCAAACCGATCACGCAGATCGATGAGGACAACATCACCCGGTTCCCCTCCGGCAGTCGGGAGCTCGATCTGGTGCTCGGCGGCGGGATCGTCCCCGGATCGCTCACACTCATCGGCGGGAGTCCGGGCATCGGCAAGTCCACCCTGCTGCTCAAGATCGCCGGCAATCTCGCCCGCGCCGGCACCCGGGTCCTCTACGTCTCCGGCGAAGAGTCGGCCGGGCAGATCAAGCTGCGGGCTAACCGTCTGGAGGCCAACCATGACGATCTATACCTGCTGGCAGAGATCAACCTCCAGGCGGTCCTGAACGAGATCGCGGGGCAGGCGTACGGGTTTATCGTCATCGACTCGATCCAGACCCTCTACACCGACGAGACCCCCTCGGCGCCGGGAAGTGTCACACAGGTGCGCACCATCACCTTCGAGCTGATGCGCATCGCCAAGAGTCTGCATATCCCCATCTTCATCATCGGTCACATCACCAAGGACGGCTCCATCGCCGGGCCTAGGGTGCTGGAACACATGGTGGACACGGTGCTCTACTTCGAAGGGGACTCCAACTCCGAGCTGCGGCTGCTGCGGGGATTCAAAAACCGCTTTGGCTCCACCAACGAAGTGGGGATCTTCGAGATGAACGCCTCGGGGCTCAACGACGCCCAGAGCATGGCCGGCCGCTTCTTCGACAAAGAGACCCTGCAACCGGGCTCCGCTCTGACGGTCATCATGGAGGGCTCCCGCCCTATCATCATCGAGGTGCAGGCGCTCGTGGCCGAAGCGCATGCCCACCCCAAGCGCAGCTCCACCGGGTTTGACAACAACCGTCTGGGGATGCTGCTGGCCCTGCTGGAGAAAAAGCTCGACCTGCCGCTGGGAACGTATGATGTCTTCATCAACATCAGCGGCGGGATCCGGATCACCGAACCGGCCGCCGATCTGGCGGTCATCGCCGCGATCCTCAGCAGCTACCGTGAACGGGCACTGAGCGCGCAGACCCTTTTTCTGGGTGAGGTGAGCCTCACGGGAGAGGTGCGGGAGGTCAGCGGCCTGACCCAGCGGCTCAAGGAGATCCACACCCAGGGGTTCACCAAAGCGATCGTCTCGGCCAAACCGCTGGAGAAAAGCCCCGTCAAATGTTTCGTCGCCGACGAGGTCTCCCGGATCGTCGAGTGGATGTTTGAATAACACAATCGTAGGGGCACCCCTCGTGGGTGCCCTGAATTTATGCAGGAAAAAGATACAATACCCTCATGAAGATAGGAACCGACATCGTCCAGATCCAACGCATCGAAACCGCTGTTGAGAAATTCGGGGAGAAATTCCTCCACCGATTTTTGAGCGAAGAGGAGATCGCGACGCTGGGGCACAAACCCGAATCGCTGGCCGGATACTGGGCTGCCAAAGAAGCGATCGCCAAAGCGCTGGGGACCGGGATCGGCGCAGAAGTTGGGTTTCACGATATCCGTCTGGGCAAGGATACCCGAGGCGCACCTCATTTCACCCTCTCCTCCCGGGTACGCGAGGTGTTCGAGGTAGAGGGAGGATCGCTCTCGATCAGCCATGACGGGGGATTTGCGATCGCCGTAGTGGCCATTACCTGATGATTAATCAATTTGCTGTAAAATACACCATCATAATTGTATAACCCAAAGGATAATATCGTGTTTCGTTTTGTTTTGTTTTTGCTCTCAGCTTTGATCCTCTCTACCGGATGTTCCCATGTCCGCACTATCCCTGTCCCTGAATCGGAAGGAGAATGGACTTCCAACGTTCGTCAAGACAGCAGCCGCATGTATGTCCGACAGGATGAGGGAAAATACGTCATCAAAGAAGAGCCCTACAGCCTCAAATCCAAGAAGAAAGATCCCGAACTGCTCGGCCCGCAGCGGACGTACAACGGAACGACGCATACTGCAGCAGCAGCCCACCAGAAGACCCGTCATCGCGCCGCAGCGGGCATGACACGTCAACAATGTGTCTCGATGATCGGTCAGGCGAAGTTCGACCGCTATGTCAAAAAATACGGAAGCGAAAAAGGGGCGCTGCGCCGCTGCCTCGTCCTCAAACGTCTCAGGGGATAATAGCTACCCTTTCAGCCAGAGCATCTTGAACCGCTCCCCCATGATGTTGGGGGCCAGCAGGGTCTTGATCTTGTCGGCGTGGTGCAGATACTGCGCCTGCGTCGCCTGCTGCGCATACTGTTCCAGCAGATCGATGATCCCGAACGCGATCAGGGCGTTGGCCTGTTTGGCATACTTCTCCAGCGAGATCCCCTCCGCACCGAACGCATCGATCACATGGCCGAAGTTGACATCGTAGGTGATATCCGACTTGCCAAAATGCTCGGCCAGCTTCAACTCCTCGTCAAAGAGCGGATAGACCTCGTGCCCGGCATAGACCCGGATCGAAAAGTCGTTGCGCGCGTAGCGGTCCCCGTAGTCGAACGTGACAAAGTCAAGCGTGTGTGCCGCCTGTCGTATCCGCGCGGCGAACGCTTCGTAGCCGGTGGCGATCTCCCCTTTTTGCATCCCGTAGCGGCGGGCGTGTTCGATCAGGCGGGGATCGGCATCCTGCCAGAGGATCGCTTCGCCCTCGACATAGGCCTGTTTGCCGTCGATATAGAGTTCACAGGGAAACGCATCAAAAATCTCGTTGGCGACGAAAAAAGCGTACGGCAGATCGAGCGCTTCCAGCCCACGGACCTGCTCCAGCCTTACCGCATCACCGAACCGCTCCGCGAAATAGTCCCGCTGCGCCGCCTGCACCTGCGGCTGACGCTCGACAAGGATAAAGCGCATGCTCTCCAGCAGCGTCGGATCGCAGGTGTAGAGCCACTGGATCATGTCGGCCATCAGATATCCCTGATGGGCCCCGATCTCCACCAGCGCCGCGTCGCGGGGGATCGTCCCCTCCCCGATCCGCCGGCACAGCTCCTGCGCGATCGCCGCCCCGAAGAAGGGGCTGGTGCTCACCGCCGTGTAGAAATCCCCCTCTTTGCCGATGGGGCGAAATCGACGGTAGTACCCCTCTTCACCATAGAGCCAGGCCTCCATATAGTGCGCGAAGGTCACCGGGCGACCTTTTCGTACAGTTTGAGCAGTTGCAGCTGTTTGTCAAGATAGTAGATACGCCGGTCAAGTTTTTTCATCTCAAGCGAGTTGCGCATGGTCTGGACATCCTGATCGGTCTTTTCTCCCGCTTTGGCCAGCTGGCGGGTGTTCTTGAGCAGGCGGCGATAGAGGGTTTCGTCTTTTTTGGCCAGGGCGATCTTGCGATCGAGTATCCGCAGGCTGGAGCGGACAAGGGCGTACTCCGCATCGATGATCTTGCGCTGATCGCGTACCTGCACCTGAGCCAGCAGCGCATCGAGCCGGGCCGCTTCGATGTCGGCCGGCGCCTGGATGCTCAGCGGCATCGTGATCCGAAAGCCGTAGTTTTTGTACCCTTTCATCGTGTCGGGGGTGTACTGATCGGTGTACTGGTAGTGGGTGTAGGCGGTGACGGTGGGGAGGTATTTGGCCCAGGTCATTTTGGCGCTGTAGCGTTTCTCCATCGCACGAAGTTTTTTGGCGGCCAGCTTGAGGTTGCCCTTTTTGTAGTGCTTGAGCGAGAGCATTTTCAGTTTGGGCAGGCGGAGTTTGTCGGGGTTTTTGTCACTCAAAAAGCGGAAACTGGTCCGCAGCTTCGTGATCGCCATGTCCATATCGAGCATTTGAGCAGTGTCACGGTTGTGGGCCAGGATGGTCTGATCGAGTATCGAACTGTCGATCACCCCTGCCCCGTAAAGCTCAGTCTGGCGCTCGATGGCGATGGCACCGTTGCGGACCAGCAGGGTGAGTTTTTTGCGCTGGAGTTTGGCTTTGCGGTACTCGAAGAGTATCTGCACCGCCTGCGCGACTGTCTGGCGCTTTTGCAGGGCGATCTCTTTGGCGTTGGCCCCGCGCACCGCTTTGGCGTATTTGATCCCATAAAAGATCCCCCCGCTTTTGAAGATCGGCTGATCGATCCCGATCGTAAAAGCCCGTGTCGCGTGCATCTTGCCATCGGCTTTGGGTTTCCAATCCTTTTGATAGCTGACATTGATCGGGGCCACCCAGCTGTTCTTGAGCATGCCGGAACGGATGGTGTTCTGCTCGTGCTGAAAGTCGAACATCATGTTCTTCTCGTCGGTCAAGTAGTTCTGCAGTCCCGCTTCCGCCCCCCACAGAGCGGTCGAGAAGAGGCTACACAGTACGAAGAGCTTTTTCAAAACGCGCTACTCCTTCCGCCAACTCCCCGGCGGTGATGGTCAGTGTCGGCAGGAACCGTACGGTGTTCCTGCCGGCTTTGAGGACGATCACCCTTTCGGCCAGTGCCGCGTCGACCACGGCACTCTGGATCGCGGCATCCTTCGCACGCAGTCCGCGCATCATCCCCAGCCCCACCGCTTCGTCGAAGAGACCGGGATAGCGCGCCACCCAGTCAACAAGCGCCTCATCGAGCATCAGCTGCGCCTGGGCGATCTGGCCGGCATCATCCGCCTCTTCGAGAATAGCGAGCACCTCCAGTCCGGCCCGGGTGCTGAGGAAATTGCCCCCGAAAGTGCTGCCGTGATCGCCGGGGGAGAAGATATCCTTCAGGCGGGTCATCGCCGCCCCGATGGGGACACCGCCCCCCAGCCCCTTGGCCAGAGTGATGATATCGGGCTCGATCCCGTACAGCTGCGAGGCGAGGAACTTTCCGGTGCGATACACGCCGGTCTGCACCTCATCGATGATCAGCAGGATCCCTTCCCGTTTCAGGTGGGCCGCCAGCGCCTGTACTGCGGCCTTGTCCAGCGGCTGTACGCCCCCTTCGCCCTGCACCAGCTCCAGCATCACCGCCACGGTCTCATCGTCGATCGCTTCGATGATCGCCTCAATCGCCGGCTCATAACTGAAGCCGTCGGGATAGGGGGCGAAAAAGGGCGTATGGAATTTCCCCTGTCCGGTTGCCTTGACCGTGGTGATGGTCCGGCCGTGGAAGGAGTTTTCCAGGGTGATCACTTTGTAGCGTTTGTTCTCAAACCGGGTCTCGCCGTATTTGCGGGCGATCTTGATCGCCGCTTCATTGGCTTCGGCGCCCGAGTTGCCGAAGAACACCCGCATGTCGTAGCCGCTCAGCTCCACGATCCGCTGCGCCAGCTGTGCCTGTGGCCCGATGTGGTAGAGGTTGGAGGTGTGGATCAGGGTGCGGGCCTGTTCGCAGAGCGCTTCGGCCAGTTTCGGGTGGGCATGCCCCACCGAGCTGACCCCGATCCCGCTGCCCAGATCGATGTAGTCCCGCCCCTCTTCGGTAAAGAGACGCGCTCCCTCTCCCCGCACGAACGCGATGTCGTGCCGGGCGTAGGTCTGAAGAAGGTATCGTTCGTCACGTTCGTTGTGTGTCATGGCAGCGTTTCCTTGCAGAAAATAAATGGAGAGTATTATACCATCATTACGATTTTTTCCGGGCCAGCAGGTGCACATACCGCCCCATGTCGCGAAAGACCGGCTCCCGGCAGTAGCGCCGCTCCAGCAGACGCATCTCCTCCAAATCGGTCATCTCCCGGGCCTCATCGTGCAGGTAGTCGTGAAAGACACGGATACCGGTATGGGCCCGAACCTCAAAGCCGTGCGCTTCCAGCCACATCACCAGCGCTTCGGGCTTTTGCGGGTGGGGCGGGGTGAGGTTCTTGCCCCGCCCTTTCCACTTCTCTTCGAGCAGGAACCGCAGTCGCCACTGCCCCCGCATGGCGTTGCGGTAAATCAGCGCATGGTGGTTAAAAAACATCAGGGAGAGGTGTCCGCCCGGCGCTACCCGATCGGCCAGCACTTCCAGCGTTCCTATCGGATCGGCCAGCCACTCGATCACGGCATGGAATAACACCAGATCCTGCGGCGGCAGCTGCGCCGCCAGCTCCTGCGCGGGAAGGTGATGCAGCGCGATCGTCTCCCCGGCCTCGGCAAAGCGCTGCCGGGCCATGGCGAGCATCTTTTCGGAGATGTCGCATCCGGTGAGACGGTGCCCCGCCTGCGCGAACCACAGCGCCATCCGCCCGCCGCCGCAGCCGGCATCCCAGACATCCATCGGCTCACACTCTCGCAATTCGGCCAGATCCTCCTGCAGCAGCTCCAGACGCAGCGCCCCTTTGAAGGTGCCGTAGATGCGCGACTCAAACTTCTCGGCCAGTTTGTCAAAGTTGCGATCGGTCATGGCCGCAGCAGCTCCACCCGGGCTTCTGCGTAGCAGGCCCCCTCCCCCTCTTCACTGGCGTGACCGGGGGTGAGACGGTTGAGCCCCGGGGTGCCGGCATAGACCATCACACAGTCCTCCCGCAGATCCCCACTGATGCGCACTTCGAGCTCCAGCGACCCCTGTTCGTTCGCCAGCCGGATCCGCTCCCCTTCCGCAAACCCGGCCGAAGGGGGCACAAAAGCATACCGGCCACGCTCGAACTGGGTGTTGAGCCCATGGCGGTGTTTGGGGCTAAGCAGCCAGTAGTGACCGTCGAAGGTGCTGGTGTAGCCTTTTCGGAACGCCCGGAACGCCCGGGGCTCCCAGTCGTCCTCATACTCATCGATAAAGACGAACTCCTCATCCCCTTCCGGACCGAAGCCCTCGGCATAGGGGAGCGGATCGTGATCGGGGGAGCGCAGGGTCCCCTCCCCCTCCTTGCACTGCGCATGCCACTGCGCCAGATAGTCCTCCTCGGGTTCCAGCGGCTCCAGCTCCAGACGCTGCAGGATCGCCTGGGCGAAGTCGTACTCGCTGATCCCATGAGGCTCCTCTACCACCTTGTGCATCGGGGTGATGTGGTGGTGGCCGTAGCTGGTGCGCAGGTCTTCCTTGGCCAGGAAGGTTTTGGCCGGGATGACGATCCGGGCCAGCGCGCTGGTCTCGTTCTCGTACAGACCGAAATAGATCAGGTTCTCCACCTGTTGCAGGGCCTTCTCGACCCGGTTGGTATCGGGCATGGAGGCGGCCGGATTGCCCCCCTGTACCAGCACCGTGTCGAACCGCTCGAACGGGGTGGTGACGATTGAGACGCGCGGCACGTTCACTTCAAAGGGATTGTCAAATCCCTGCCGGGAGTTGCCCATATAGCTCACGCCGCACCCCTCACGGCCAAAGAGTCCCAGCACCGCCGCCAGCGAATCGATCGCCCACAGTGTGGCATGCCCCATAGTATGGTGCTGCAAACCGATCCCGACCAGAAAGACCGTCTTGTGGTTCTGGATCAGGTAGAGCATGTCCCCCAGCTGATCGAGGCTGAGTCCCATGTACTCAAGGATCGCCTTGATCCGAAACTCGCGGGTGAATTCGTAGAACTCCTCCCACTCCGGGGCATGCTCTTCCAGCCACGCGATATCCTCCCCATTCTCCATGATCGAGAAACGGGCCAGCAGGATCGCCAGATAAAAGTCGCTCCGGGGCTTGACCTGCAGATGGATATGGGCCTTTTGGGCGATGCCGGTGCGTACCGGATCGATGACGATGAGGGTTTTGCCTTCGAGATAGGGGAGGAGGTGTTTGTTGGTCACGGTCATGTTGCGCCCCCACACCACGACCACCTCGGCCTCGGCGATCTGTTCGGGGGGGAGGATACGGTTGTACCCCCGCCCCGCTTCGACGCCCGCCTGTCCCGCACCGTCACACAGACTCCCCTCCGTCAGCGTGCCACCCAGACGCTCCATCATCCGATCGGTCACCTGCTGCATCACCCCGAGGTTACCCGAGCCGCGCCACAGCAGACTTTTGCTCTCTTTGAACGCCGCGGCCGCCGCATCGAGGGCATCCTCCATGCTCACCGGTCTGCCATCAAGCATCGGCTGCGTGATCCGCTGCGCTTCGTGAAAATGCTTTTTGGTCAACGCACAGAGCGCGCCGTTGTGCATGGGGTGTGTGGGGGTGGGAACGAACCGCTCCGGGCGCTGGGGATCGACCGTGATCGCGCACGCATCCCAGCAGTCGAGCGGACAGGCGGTAGCGATCATCGAAATTCCACTTTGAGCAGTTTGGAAAAGGGGTATTTGGGCAGCATCACGATCCGGGCGCGGTAGGCCGAGACATACCGGCTGTCGGCCACTTTCCAGATGCGATCCAGATGCAGCTGCGTCGGCTGGCCGTCGATGTAGATGGTCTTCTCCTCGATCTTTTTCCCTTCGCCGTCCACCAGCTCATCCCGATCCAGAAACAGGATCAGCTGCGCACGGGAGGTATCCTGCACCACCGCCAGCGGCAGTCCCGGTGCGGCGAACTCTCCGGTGCGCACCATCAGTTTGTAGAGGTATTTTCCCGGCTGGGCGATATGCTTTTTGGCGATGGTGTCCTCTAACAGAGCGATCTTGTACTCCAAATCGAGGATCTGTTTTTTCAGCGAGATGATCTTCTCCCGGGTCCCCAGATACTGGTTCTTGGCGGCGATGAAGGCGGCGTAGCTGTTGTCTTTTTGACTTTGGGAGGCGCTGGGGAGGTCTTTGAGCCTTTCGTAGGCACTTTGGCGGCGATCGAGAGTGGTCTTAAGCCCCTTGAGCATCTCTTCGTTGATGGTCAGGCTCTCCCGCAGCAGCTTCAGCGAGGCGTTGGCGTCTTTGAGGCTGGCACGATCGAGCGCATCGTCGATCTGCACGAACGCCCCCTCCCCCAGCACCGTTCCCTCGGCGGTACGGTCCGCACGGGTGATGATCCCCCCGGCACTGGCTTTGATGGTGGCCTGTTCGATCGGCTCGACCTTGGCGTAGTGGACACGGGCGGCCAGCAGAACGGGCAAAAAAGTTATCAGAAAATATTTCAACACAGGAATCCTTTGTCTGGGAAGCACTTTGGGGGATCGGACCGCGATCGGATCGCCCAAAGTGAAGGTAAGCGATAAGCCGGGTTCTGTCGTTGGGTAGCAATTTATCTAGGCCTGCCGTCACCGACAGGCTCGAGCGGGACACACAAAAGATGCAAGGCTTATACCTGGTGCCCCTTGCTGCGGACAGGGTTTACCTGGCTGGGAGTGTTACCACCCCCACCGGTGGGCTCTTACCCCACCCTTTCACCCTTACCCCGGTGCGGGGGCTTTCCGGGGTCTGACCTCAGATGATCTGTCACGAAGTGATTGATCGTCTGCGGGTCTGACCCCTGATTGGAAAGCCCCGCAACCGGGGCGGTCTACTCTCTGTTGCACTTGCCCTCGGATCGCTCCGGCCATCCGTTAGATGGAGTCCTGCCTTGCGTGCAGCCCGGACTTTCCTCCCGTGGCATATCGCCACCGGCTGCTACCTGCTTACCTTCGGGGGGATTATAACATAATGGAGTTAACCCTCTCCCGTTTTAGATCCATTTTTTCTTTCGCAGCCACCGATAGATCAGCCATGCAACAATGATGTTGATCCCCCAGACGGCAAAATAGCCGTACCGCCATTTCAACTCCGGCATGTAGTCGAAGTTCATTCCATAGACTCCAACGAGAAATGTCAGCGGCAGAAAGATCAGTGAGATCGCCGCCAGTCGCTGCATCGCCTGGTTCATCCGGTTGCTCATGAAGCCCATCAGAAGGTTCTGGAGGTAACCGGTACGATCGAGGTAAGAGCGGGATTCGTTGATGGAGAACGAGAGGTGCTCTTTGAGATCGATGAACTCGTACTTGAGCTTCCGGCGAACGTCAACGGGGAAATGGTTGAAGATCTTGTTGACGACATCGTTGGACTGGACGGAGAGCTTGGTGATCCGGTTGAGCGTACGCCGGGAAAAATAGAGCACTTTCTGGACATCCTGCTCGTCAAGATCATCGGCAAAAATATGATCTTCCATCTCTTCGAGCCGGTCATCGATACGATCGATGATCCACATGGTGTGATCCACCATAATATCGATGATGGAGTAGGTAGTGTACTCCAGCGTATCCCGTTGATCGTATCGGCGGTAGAGACGGGCGGTGATCTCCTTGATGGTGCGCATGTCACGGCTGAGGAACAGCAGGGTGGTATCGATAACGATGATAACGACGTTTTCGTCACGGTAAAGCATCTCATCGTCTTCATCTTCTACAAAATACTTGAGAATGATCAGCCGGAAGTTGGCGTTGGCCTCATAGGCAATGCTCTGGTCTTCGTTTTGTATGTCTTCGATAAAGCTTTCGGGAAAACCGTGATCTTCGAGCCAGGTCAGGATCGTTTCGTTATCGATCGTTGTGAAGATCACCTGCTTGCGACGCTCATCGAGCGTGATCTCATCTTTGTAATAAAGACGATCGGCGAACAGGTACACCGTTACATCTCCTGTGTTCGCGCGTAGCAGGCACCCATCGCGCGGATGAAAGCATCCCGCACCCCGCCCGCTTCGAGCTCGGCATATCCGGCCGCGGTGGTACCGCCGGGGGACATCACTTTGTCCTTGAGCAGCGCGGGGTGTTCCTCGGCCAGCAGGGCTCCCATCCCATCCATCAGCGCCGCGACATACTCATAACTCACCGCGCGGGGCAGGCCGAGATTGACCGCGCCGTCGCTGAGCGCTTCGGCCACGAGCGCCAGCCAGGCCGGGGCCGATCCCCCGATCCCGGTGGCGATGTCAAGCTGCTGCTCGCTCTCGAGCCAGATCGCTTTGCCGATGCTGGAGAGGATCCGCAACGCCTCCTCTTTGAACGCCACGTCTCCGGTGACAGAAGTGACCGACTTTTGCTTCAGCGCGGCGATGTTGGGCATGGCGCGGATGTAGGCTTTGGCCGACACCTTCTCCCGCAACGTCGCCAGCGGGGTCCCGGCCAGGATCGAGATGAGCGCTTCGGCTTCTCCCTCAAAACGCATCCCCGCCAGCGACTGCGGCTTGACCGCGAGGATCACCACATACCCGTCCAGCGGGGGGATCGCGTCGGTCACGGTGATCTCGGGATAGCGGGCAGAGAGCTCCGCCGCCCGGGGTGCGTAGGCCTCGACAACGGTCATATCGCTGCGATCGAGCCCCGAGAGCATCGCGCCGCCCATGTTGCCTGCACCGATGAGAAGTAGTTTCATGATCGTATTCCTGTGATTTTTTGGGATCATTATACCCAAATCCTTATTCGAGAAATCTCCTTAGGCTCCGATTAAACCGGGTACATTCACCCTACCGCACCCGCTCGGCGTTTCACTGCTTTGGCATAACCGCCGAAGAGTCGGTGGGTGTGCCACAGATAGGGCATGAACTCAGGATGCCACTGGACACCGAGAAGAAACACATGACCGGGGTGTTCGATCGCCTGAACGAGCCCGTTGCGATCCCTGGCCGAGACGATCAGCCCTTCCCCCGGCACGTCGATCGCCTGATGGTGCAGCGCGTTGACGGTGATCGCGTGGATCGCGAGGATCGAGCGGAGCCGGGTACCGGGGAGGATCTCGATCCGTTTGCCGGGCAGGACCGAACGGATATGCCGACGGGGGAGATCCATCGCGCTCACCTCCTGATGGAGCGTTCCGCCGAAGAAGATATTGATCAGCTGCATCCCGCGGCAGATCCCCAGCACCGGCACCATCGCATTGAGCGCGCGATCGATCAGCGCCATCTCCACCCTGTCCCGTTCCGGCTCGATCCGGTGCCGCTCCCCCTGCCGCCTGCGGGCGTAGCGCACGGGATCGACATCTACGCCCCCCAGCAGGAGCAACCCGTCCATGCGCTCCTGCGACGTCCATCCTCCCGGATGCACGAACGCAGCCTCGAGGCCATGGCTCCGCAGCAGCAGTCGGGTCAGATGCCATGCCGTCCGGCTCCCCCGTGTCGAACCGGTCACGAGTATCCGGGGGGCAGGTGTGTTCATCGGCTCACGCTCCTGCCGGTCACCGGATCGTTTCGTCGATCCAGCGTGCCACCGCTGCGGTGTAGTCGTCCCTCAGCAGGATCGAGAGCGGTGAGACGGAGAGATACTCCAGCATCCGCCCCCTCAGCTCCTCCAGCGCTTCAGGATCGGCCGCCAGCCGCTCCACCAGCGCCCAGCTGTTCCACCCCTGACAGACACACCACGCCTCCTCGTCCACCCGCGAGTCGGGCAGACGGTAGTGGTAGGTGGGGCGTTTGCCGATCTTCTCATCGGGCAGCACCCGGCGCACCCGCTCCTCATCGATCCAGCTCAGCAGCGGCAGCAGGTCCAGCACCCGGTTACGCGTCGGATTGTACGCCAGATAGTCGTCGATCAACTCTTCCATCGTCGGCTGGTAGCTCTCGGAGAGGACCATCAGGCGGTAGTCGGTATCGAAGGGGTTGATGTAGGGGGTGATCCGACGGGTCAGATCGGGCTCCAGCCACTCCATAATATGGTCATAGAGGATGAAAAAGGCGCGCAGATCGGTCAGGATTGTCTCCACATCGACCGATCGGAGTTCGGGGTTGATATGCATCCCAAAGGCATACAACGGGCTGGCCCGGGTCCCTTTGGCTCCCAGTTTTCGCAGCATCTCCTTGATCGTCTGCGCTTCTTCGAGGGCATGCAGCGGCAGCGGGGGTGTCGTCACCTCATACGGCACCACCGACTCCCCGACACTGGCCAGAAAGCGCTCGATCCGCTCGATCATCTCCTCATCCAGTACCCCGTCGAGTCCGTACTCCCGGACCCAGCTTTTGAGCTTGGAGCCGGCCAGGAACTGAAAATCGATCATCACCTTGAACGTCCCGTACTGCGTATCGCGCAGCGTGTAATGGTAGGGATTGACCATTTCGATCCTTCCGCCGTATCGACGCTTCAGTGCCGCCACACAGATGGGGAGCTTCACATCGGCGTACTCGATCTCGAACCCGGCATGCCGCCACTCTCCCCGGGCGTTCTTCTCTGCCGGAACGCGCAAAAATTCTCTGTTTGGATCCATGGTAACTCCGTTTTTGATCGTAGGATGTATTGTACCATAGACCGGAACTTTCAGGTAAAAAAGTTGACGCCAATAGCCATAACATGGTATGATGGCGGATGGAAAAAACGCTTTTGGGTTCTCTGCTTCAGGCCGAACTGATCTCGATCCTCACGCTGTTGTTGACCATCGCCGCGCTGGCGCACATGCTCTCAACCCGACGCAAACCCAACAGCATAATCGCCTGGATACTGGTGATCGTCACAATGCCCCACCTTGGGATCCCCCTCTACATCCTCTTCAGCGGACGCAAGATCGAGAAGTTCATCTCCCGCAAGGAACAGGTAGCGCTCAAGAGCTACGCCCCTTCCCATCTGGGATCGGAGATGTCCCGCTTTCTCCTCTCACAGGATATCCCTCCCCCGACCGTTCACAACGACGTGACGATCTGCCACGATGCCGTTGAAGCCTACCATCACCTGATCACGCTCCTGCAGGAGGCGGAACGATCGATCTACATCACCACCTTTGTTTTCGGCAACGACGAGGTGACGCGGGAGGTGATCGATATCCTCGTTCAAAAAGCACGGGCCGGTGTCGATGTCAAGCTGCTGATCGACTCGCTCGGATCGATCCGGCTGGAGCTCTACCCGGCCATCCTTCGCCCGCTGAAAGAAGCAGGAGGTTCGTACCGGTTTTTCCACTCTTTTGTCGAACATCCCCTGCATTTCAGGATCAATCTGCGCAACCACCGCAAAAGCATCATCATCGACGGCCATACCGTGATCGCCGGAGGGATGAACATCGCCCGGGAGTATTTCGCTCCCCGCCTCGACGGAAATGTCTGGAGTGATCTCTCTTTCCTCCTGCGCGGCGAGGCGACCCGGCACTATCTCGATATCTTTATCTTCGACTGGGAGTACACCACCGGGGAGAACGTCCACATGCATCCGATCGAACTGCCCAGAACTGCCTCGGAGACCTACATTCAAGTGGTCCCATCAGGGCCGGATGTGGAGAAGGATGCTTACTTTGAAGCGATGGTCTACGCCGCCTTTATCGCCCAGGAGCGGATCTGGATCGTCACCCCTTATTTCGCCCCCGAGCCGACACTGCTGGATGGGTTGCGGATCGCCCGACACCGGGGGGTGGATATCCGGATCATCGTTCCGGCGATCTCGAACCACCGGCTTGCCGATCTGGCACGCAACGGCTTTTTGCGCGAACTGCAGGAGGAGGGGATCGGAATCTATCTTTACCGAACCCGAATGCTCCACGCCAAAGCAGTCCTGGTGGATGAACGTTTCGTGGTGATGGGCTCGGCCAACTACGATGCCCGAAGCTTCTTTTATAACTACGAGACGATGGCGTTTTTCTATCACCGAAAGCTGGTAGCGGACATGGCAGGCTGGATGGAAGCACATATGCGCGAGAGCACCCGGGGGCTGGCGCCGGCGGGCCGGACCCGGATCATCTTTGAAAATATCTTCAAGATGCTCTCTCCGGTGATCTGAGCGGAGGCCGGCCGTGTACCGCAAATACCTCCCACGGCCTGTCGAGCGTGGCAGCAGTACCGTCGCACGCAAAGCTCCCGCTGCTGAGCACGCACCGGGAGCGCGGATCGTCCTGCTCAACTGGAACATCCACAAAAACAACCCGACACGCAGATGGCAGGAGGATTTTGCCGCGATCCTGCACCGCTACCGTCCCGATCTGATCGCCTTTCAGGAGTATCAGACCCACCGCCGAAAGAGCGTGCTGGACCACCATCCCGAGTACGGCTACGCCTTTGCCCCCAACATGGTATGGCACGAGAGGCATTTTGGCCTGCTCAATGCCGCCCGATACCCGATCGATGATGTCGCTTTCTACCTGAGCGAAGGGGTGGAGCCCATCATCCAAACACCCAAAACGGTGCTGGAGACACGTTACCGCATGGCCGAGGGCACTCCGCTGCGTCTGATCAACGTCCACATGATCAACTTCGTCCGGCTCCGGATCTTCACCGCCCAGCTGGAGCAGATCGCATCGGCCCTCGCGCAGGACACCGCCCCGGTGATCCTCACAGGAGATTTCAACACCTGGAACACCGCACGGCTCCGTCGGCTGGAGCGGCTGACACACCACCACGGTCTGCAACCGGTCCGCTTCGAGCAGGAACGCCACCGGAAAGCCCCCTTCCCCCACCCGCTGGACCACATCTTCTACCGACAGCTTCACCCCCTGCGATCGGAAGTACTCACCCGGATAACGACCTCCGATCACAAGCCGATGGTGGTCACGTTTCGGACCGATGCAGGTTTGGATGATGGCACTAAAGGTTCAAAGCCGGGATAAGATAGTTGGGAGCGTGATATAAAGCTGACGTCCCGATAAGACCGATGAGATTCCGGATCAAGTCCGGAATGACGGAACGCCTCATGTTGTGAGAAGTGAGACGGAAGCGTACTGGTTAAACTGATGAAGTGAAGATTTCATCGTGATGTATGGCAGATGCGGGGGTTGTGCTGAGGGAGCGTATGATCCCAATACCGATGAAATAAGGATTTTTTTGCGGTAGGTGGTAGATTTGTGGGTTGTGAGACGGGAGCGTATTATTTCAATTCCGATGAAGTGAAAATTTCTTCGTGATGTATGGCAGATGTGGGGGTTGTGCTGAGGGAGCGTACTCCGGTACGTGACCGAAGTGCTCCCCCGCAGATGCTATGCAGCGCGATGAAAGATTACTTCATCGATTCGAGGGCGTATTTTTTGCCCAACTCATATGCCACCTTGTTCACATCATGCACCTTGGCCGGGACCTTGCTCAGCATGGTCTCGACGAGCAGATCGTCATCGAGGGCTTTGGTGTAGGTGTTGGCAATGGCCAAAGCGACCACCGACTGGGTGATGACGTTGCCGACCTCTTCTTTGGCGATGGTGATGATGGGGATCTCGACGATGTTCCATTTTTTGCGGTCCTCATCGCTGGGGAAAACAAGGTTGGGCTCGACGACGATGGTGCCGCCTTCACGGACACCTTTTTTGAAGAGCTGGAAACTTTTGTCCGCGACCGAGAGCATGAAGTCGATCTGCCCGTCGATCGCGTAAGGGTACCAGATCTCCTCGTCATCGAGCTGGATATCGACGACGGTGGGACCGCCCCGTACCTGCGAGGTGTAGGTAGCGGTCTTGACCCCGTACCCACCTTCACGGATCTTGGCCGCCGCGAAAATCTCTCCGGCCAGAAGAACCCCTTGACCACCGACACCGGTAAATCGCATTACAATTTTACTCATGGTTCTTCTCCTTATATTTTTTTCGTGAAATCATCCGGAGTGATCTTACCCCGTTCACCCTGCTGCACTTTTTTGACCTCTTCGTACATGGTGCAGTACTCCGGCGCTTCGGTGTCCTGCTTGAGGATACCGGTGGGCAGATAGTTCATCCGCTCCTCTTCGGGGAGGGCGTCCCATTTTTTCTTGGGCATGGTGATGGAGTCGATCCACTCGAGGTTGGCCATGGCCGATCCCATTTTGTTCTTCCGTCCGAGGTTAATGTGGCAGTTGGAGACCGCTTCGACGTAGGAGAAGCCTTTGTGCTCGAGGGCTTTGACCAGGACTTTCTCCAGCTTGCGTGGCTGGGTGACGGTCTCGCGGGCAACGAAGGATGCCCCGGCCGCCTCGACGAGTTTACAGCCGTCGAAGGTCGGATCGATGTTCCCGGCTTTCTGGGAAACGGTCCAGAATCCCCGCGGCGTGGTGGGGGAGGTCTGGGAGTTGGTCAGGCCGTAGATGAAGTTGTTGATCAGGATCATCGTGATGTCGATGTTGCGGCGCGCACCGTGGATGGTGTGGTTACCGCCGATGGCGAGTCCGTCCCCGTCCCCGGCGACACAGACGACGTGTTTGTCGGGGTTGGCCAGTTTGATCCCGGTCGCGAACGCAATGGTCCGTCCGTGGGTGGTGTGGACGGTGTTGACATCCACATACGAGGAGAAACGCCCCGAACAGCCGATCCCGGAGACCAGCGCGATGTCGTCTTTTTTCCAGCCGAGTTTGTCGATGGCGCGGATAAAGGACTTGAGGATAACCCCATCCCCACATCCCCAGCACCACAGCGTAGGCATTTTGTCGGTTCTGAGATATTTGTCGTAATCAAATGCCATCTTAGAGCTCCTTCACTTTTTCGATAATGTCTGCCGGGGAGAACGGGCGACCGTTGGTCTTGGTCAGTTTGTCGATGTCCCGGCGTCCCATGCTGCGCTGCACCTCTTCGAGGTACTGTCCCTGGTTGAGCTCGACGACGAGCACTTTGTCGAACTTCTGTCCCAGTTCATAGAGGCGCTCTTCGGGAGAGGGCCAGATGGTGATGGGGCGGAAGAGGCCCGCTTTGATCCCGTGCTCATCGCGCAGGGTTTTGATCGCCTCTTTGATCGCGAGGGAAGCCGAACCGTATCCGATCAGAAGGATCTCGGCGTCATCCACCATGTACTCTTCGTTGCTCTCGATCTCGTCACGATGCTCATCGACCTTACGGAAAAGGCGATCGATCAGCAGACGGCAGGTCTCGATCTCCTCTGTGGGGAAACCGGACGCGTCGTGGTGGAGCCCGGTGAAGTGGTAGCGGTACCCCTGGAACATCGGGTTGAGCACGGCCGGCTGATCCTGCTCAGCGGCGTACGGAAGGTACTCTTCGGGTTTGCCATCGAAGGTCTTGCGGGGAACGATCCCGTTTTGTACCTCTTCAAGCGAGGGGAGGGTCGCTTTGGCGTGCATATGCCCCAGTGTCTCATCGAGCAGAACAAAGACCGGCTGCATGAAACGATCGGCCAGGTTGAAAGCACGAACGGTCTCGGTGTAACACTCTTCCAGTGTTCCCGCACAAACGGTGATCGACTTGTAGTCACCGTGGCTGGGGTTTTTCGCCTGGGCGACGTCCCCCTGGGCGACACGGGTGGGCAGACCGGTCGACGGGCCACCCCGCATGACGTTGACGACGACCAGCGGTACTTCGGTCATCTGAGCCAGGCCAAGGTTCTCGGCCTTGAGGGAGATCCCCGGGCCCGAGGTAGCGGTCAGAGAGCGGACACCGCTCATCCCCGCGCCGATCGCGGCAGCGACCCCGGCGATCTCATCTTCCATCTGGATCGCTGCTCCGCCCACTTTGGGGAGCAGGTCCGATACAACGTGCATTATCTCACTCGACGGCGTGATAGGATACCCGCCGAAAAACCGGCAGCCGGCATCCACCGCTGCCATCGCGGCCAATTCGTTGCCGCTTGAAATCACTTCTCTTGTACTCATTCTCACTCCTTAGGCAAGCTTCATGTAGTTGTTCGCAGCGACAGCCTCGGCGCGCGCTTTGGCCTGATCGGTCAGCTTGGCAAACTTGTATTCTTTTTTGTCAGCGACATAGATCGCGAAATCGGGACACGTCAACTCGCACTCGTTACAGCCGATACACGCATCGGGATAGACCACTTCGATCATGGCTCCCAGAATGGAGCTCTTTTCAGGACGCATCGCCAATACGCCGGCCGGACAAACCGCGACACATTTGTCGCACGCCTTGCATCGGTCTTCACTGACCCATACCGGTGTGTTCTCCGGAGCTTTCATCAGACTCGACATCTGTTTCCCCTTTTGATAAAATTAGTGAGAAAAATCACTGCGATTAGGATAGCTTAGTTTGGGTAATGGGCTTTTGAATAAGAGGGAATAATGGTGGAGATGGCAGGGGCTGTTACCAATCGAAGCAAAAGGGGGCTTCTCTGGATTCATACAGCTGTTTTGACTACAATGGTGACACAAAAACGCGACAGGAGGAGACCCCATGGTGACATTTCCAACGATCACGAACGAAGGGGACCTGCGTGCGATGATCGCACGGGTCTATGAGACCAACCTGGCTGTCTCAGGCGGCTGGGGCCACGACCGAGAGAGTGCGACACAGCTGCACCCCATGCCGTTCCCCAAAGCCCAGGTGCAATTCAACCTCGCCCACATGCGGGTCTATCTGGAGATGAACATCACACGGCCTGAAGCCGATCGCTACGGCGGGATCGATCTGCAGGAGATCGAACGGGAGCAAATGGGTGATCTGGAGCGGGTCCGCTACCGTGTTACGGGGATCCCCGAAGCGGAATACAACGCGTTCATCGATGAATATAAAGAGGGGTATGGTAAGGAGAATTTTGATCTGAGCGATCATTTTGCGCGGCGAAAGGCCGCCACGCTCACCCGCGAGATCGAATACTGGTTCGATCTGGCCGAGTGGAAAGAGAGTTAAAGGTCATCCCCGGTCGCGCCGGCATCCATCGCACGGTACATGGTGTTGCGTACGTGCATGGCACTTTTGAACATCCCTTCGGGGAGGGTCTTGCCTCCGTGGATCATCAGCTCCATCGACATGGAGTAGAGGCGGAGTTTACCATCTTCCCCTTCACGGATCATGATCCGGCAGGGCATGAACGAACCGAACGTCTCGTCAAAGTTGAGGAACTTTTTGGCGATCGAACGGCTGCAAAAAGAGAGGATCCGGGTGTAGCGGGTCTTTTTGCCGTCTTCATCCTTGGATCCGTCGAACATCAGGGTGTCACCCACCATCTGCATGTCCTCCTCTTCGGCCACCTCTTTCATCGTCTCGACGATGTCGTTGGGCTCGATCCCCTCTTTGACCTCGACGATGCGGGTCATGGCCGCAGCGGAACTGCCGGTCTTGACGACGTCATCCATCATCTTCATATACAGACCCATCGCCTGGGGGTCGAGTTTGGAGACCCCGCTGAGGGTTCCGCCGAACTTGACCCCGACAAATATCAGCGCTACCAGCGCAAGCGCTCCGATAGCGGCTAAAAGATTTTTGATCATTCTGTCTCCTTGACATTAGATGGTTCGGGCATCTCGACCCGAACAGGATCCCCGCTTTGCACCGTCCCCGCACGGATCACCCGGGCGAAGATCCCCCGCTCCCCTTTGAGGAGCTTGGGGAGTTTGTTGTCGATGCGGGTGAGGGATTTGCAGATGGTACCGTACTGAGCCAACTCGACCACCGCCTCATCCCCGAGAAAGATACGGGTCCCCAGCGGCAGCGAATAGGGATCGAACGGCACCAGCACGTTCTCTTCCAAAGCGCCTTCGGGCAGCTTGATGCCGCTGTGAGCCGCTTTGGCGTAGGCCAGTGTCGAAGCCAGCATGACCGCCCGCGCCGGATCCTTGCCGTAGTGCTTGTCCCCGATCACGCCCCCCTCATCGAGGGTGATGGCCGGGACCGGTTGTCCGGTGCGGTAGACGGCAAGACAGCGGTAGGACGTCACGGCATCCCGACGGGATGCGATCTGTGTCGGTTGCATGTGGCTCATGACAGCTCCTTTGGCAGTACGTACTATGGTTATTTGATCTTTTTGGACGCTGTTTTGGTGTTCCCTTTGAGATCGACCCAGGTCACTTCCAGCTTGTCGCCCGACTTGGCTCCCTTGAACGAGAACTTGATCAGCGGGTTCTTGGAGAGGAACTGACTGGTCGAGAAATCAAACACTACCTTGTCGTTGGCTTTGGCCGTAATGTGGGTGATGAAGTTGGCTTCGGTCCCTTTTTTCTTTGCCTGGTCGTAGGTGAGCATGTCGTGTTTGATCAGGACTTTTGCCTTGACGATATCGCCTTTTTGTTTTGCTTTGATTTTCATGTTGTTTCCTTTTTGTGCAATTATCGGATCGGGGGATTACCCTTCACAGCCACCCAGTGCCACTTTGAACGTGCTCTTGGCCGAATAGAACTTGCCATCAACCCCTTCGAGGATGATGGTGACGGTTCCGCTCTTTTTCATTTTGATCTTCACCAGATAGTCGACCGGCTGTCCTTCCATCACATCGTAGATACCCACCAGTGCTTCGGGGTTGACATCCTGGAAGATCGCGACGGTTTTGGCCGGGATCTTGCTCTTTATGCCGATGGGGATCTGGCCGCCGTTGTTGGCCACTTCGGGGGTTTTGAGCTTGATACCCTTCTCTTCGGGGGTGATGTCACCGTAGACTTTTTTGATCGCATCATCCAGTGTTTTGGCCGTCCATGCGTCGGGCTTCTCTTTGCGGAAATCTCTTCCCAGTACCATCATCGGCAGGGCCATCAGGGCCGCAACGCTCATGCGCAGAAATGATCTTCGTTCCATGTTGTATCCTTTTGTGTTGTTAAGGCAGGCAACCCGGAGGGGTTACTTGCTGTGGTTGACCATGTAGTCAACGGCCGCTTTGAGTTCATCGTCGGAGAGGTTCATGTTGCCCCCTTTGGGCGGCATGGCACCTTTTCCGTTGAGGGCGTTGGCATAGACTTTGTCCATCCCCTGTGCGATCACCGGTGCCCAGGCGTCTTTGTCCTGGAAGATGGGAGCACCGGCCGCACCGGTTCCGTGACAGATGGCGCAGGTCTTTTCATAGATCGGCTTGCCCGGATCGGCTTTGGCCGCACCTTTTTTGGCTTTGGGCAGATCCCGTTTGGTCGACATCGGCGGAGTGAAGTCATTGATCTCGGTGGCGATGTGGACCAGTTTTTTGCCCGGATGGCAGTCGTGCATGCAGCGCTTGCCGTTACCATAGTTGTTCGGATCGTTCAGGAGTTTGCGGACATTATCCACCCCTTTTGCGCCCTTGATATCGGGGATGAAACCGTCGACATTGGGCAGCACGATCTTCATGAATTTTTCCCGGTCGAGCTCATAGTCATCGTCCAGCTCTTCCCCATCGATCTTGAGTTCGTTGATCGACATGATGTAGGCCACCAGCGCGTACACCTCATCGTTGCTGAGGCTCATCGGCGCGTTGTGAGGCATACCGGTCTTGATATACCACCACAAAGTCGACGCATACGGCCAGTAGGTCCCGAAAACCCGGATCGGTCCGTCTTTGTCGGGTGTGGTGCGCTGGTTGGTCAGGGATTTGTGCCCTTCGTAGGCATTCCCGGCTGCCAGCGCAGGGTAGCCGTCCCCGCCGGCACCGAAATCTTTGTGGCACGAGACACATTTGGCTTCGAAGAGTTCATCGCCCTCCTCGACGGTCCCCTTCCCTTCGGGCAACCCGGTACCGTCAGGCATCACGTCGATGTCCCAGGCTTTGATCTCATTGGGCGTTGCCGGACGGCCGTATTTGAACGTCACCTTCTGGGTGTTGACGCGGTAGGGACCGGTCTTGCCGTCTTTGACCGGATAGGTCACGCCGCCGTCAACCACCTGCTTGCCGTTGGCATAGGTGCGGCTGGCCGTCGTATCGGCCGCGGCGGCCGACAGGCCCGCCAGCAGCAGCGATCCGGCGAGGACCGTTTTGAGTTTACGATCGAATCTGTACATTGTTCACCTCCCCTTTTGCGGTCACTTCCCAGGTCATGATGGCGTTGCGGTGGTAGACCGACTCGACACCCACGGCGGCCACCTCTTCGTCGATGGTAGGCTGCACATGACCGGCATTGTCCCGGGCACGGCTCTGCAACAGCAGCGGCTTGCCCTCGTATTTGTAGAAGTAGCTGAAGCGTGTCCATGCTTTGGGCAGGACCAGCCCCTTGAGGCTCGCTTCGACCCAGTTCTTTCCGCCGTCAAAGGAGATATCGACCCCTTCGATGGTTCCCTGCCCGCTCCAGGCAAGCCCTTCGATCTCAACCATGTCACCCGGTTTGAGATCGGTCCAGGGCTTCTCGGGGCACGGTGAGGTGATGACCGAGTTGACCTCCAGCGGATAGAAGTGCTGGATCGCTTTGCCGCTTGGCAGCAGGGCGGTGTATTTGGCGGTCTCTTCCTTGGCGAACCAGGGCTCTTTGCCGAACTCAAGGCGCGCCAGCCACTTGACGCTGAGGTTCCCCTCCCAGCCCGGGACCAGCAGACGGATCGGATACCCCTGCTCGGGGCGGAGCGCTTCACCGTTCTGGCCCCAGACGATCATCGCATCGTCCAGCACCTTGTCGATGGGGATCGTACGCCCCATGTGGGAGCTGTCGCCCCCTTCGGCGAGCATCCATTTGGCTTCGGGTTTGAGCCCCAGATCGGCCAGGATGTCTTTGATGTAGACACCGGTCCACTCGGCGCAGCTCATCATCCCTTTGGCAAACTGCAGCGAGTTGAACTGCGGTCCACGCCACTCCGGGCCGTCGTTGGCCGGGCACTCGATGAAGTGGATACGGCTGTGGCTGGGGTAGCGTTTGAGCTGGTCCATCGTCAGCACCAGCGGCTTCTCGACCAGACCGTGGATCATCAGACGGTGCTGATTGGGATCGATCTGGGCCACGCCGCCATGCGATCGGCTGAAAAAGAGCCCGTTGGGCGTAATAATGCCGTTAAGTTCATGGATCGGCGTCATGGCGATCGAGGCCTGCCAGTTGCCCGACTGAAGCAGCTTGGCCACACGGCGGGTTACGTTGTGCTCATACGGAGAGGGCAATCCATACAGGTTTTGATTGACCCCGTCTCCCAGTGCGGTCGCCCAGGGCTGCTCCTCCATGATCGCCGGATCGTCTCCGGCAGCGAGCATGGCCGGAGTCAGGGCCCCTGCTGCTACCACCGAAAGGGTTGCCGAGCGACGGAAAAAATCCCGCCGGCTCATCGCCTCTTTCGGCATCCGGGTATTCTCTGCTGTTTGTTGCATGAACACTCCTTTTATTAATTATAATTAATTCTTAACTCATTTAATCGTTAAGAATTATAGTATTGTACATAAAGAGTATAACCTCAGTTGCATTTTTTTACTTATTTCTATGTATAAGTTATACTTTGTTACTGTTTGTAACAGAAATGTAACGGATCAAAAATCTTCGTCGTCTGCATTGAACTCCGCTTCCTGTTTCCGGAGGGCCTCCGCATCGATCTCCTCCTCACTCATCATCATCTGCCGGTACTTCTCAGCCAGAAAGGTCCGATTCTCCAGCCGGGTGAAGTAGAGATAGAGCCCTCCGAGAATGCCGACAAGGGTCAGGATCGCGATGAGCTTCTGTGGCGTGGTAAAACGCTGCACCGGGTCTTTGGTCCGGATCTCGCACACATCCCCCGGACAAAGGGTAACCGGCTCTTTGGCGATCCAGCCGTAGACCTTGCACCCCACACAAATCGAAAAGGCCGATTCGAGGAAGAGCAGCACCAGGCAGAGGATACACAGCGGGATCTTGAGCGGACTGGGATGGGGGTCGATCACAAGATAGTAGAACATCGGCACCGCCAGCACCAGGCCCACCAGCCACGCAAAACGTTTCTGCACCGCTCCAACATACTCCGGGGTCTGCTCTTTCACAAAAAAACGTCCGATCAGCAGACTCGGTGCGAATTGGGGCCAAAGCACCCGGATCAGAAAATCAAACGTAAAAAAAGTGATGAAAACCTTGGTGAAGATCAGATGCCCAAGCGCCACACTGTTGAACAGCCCGATCAATCCGAACGCAAAAAGGATCCCGGCCGCCGCCCGGGCCTCCCGTTCGTTGAGGACCGGTACGCTGTAACCGTCCACCTTTTCACCGTATTCAAGCAGTTTATGAAAATCCATCGGGAGTCTACCTTCTTTTGATTTAGTAGAAGGATTATATAGGAATATTATAAAAAATTAATTAGCAAGATCAACTAAGGAAAAATTGGCAGGAGGGATCGGACCGGGAAAACCGGTCCGGGGAGATTATGCTTTTTTGGCCTCGAGGACCTCTTTGACCGCTTTGCCGATCTCGGCGGGAGAGACGACGACTTTGACGCCGGCGGCTTCCAGCGCGTCCATCTTCTCTTTGGCGGTTCCGGCACTGCCGCTGACGATGGCGCCGGCGTGACCCATCCGCTTACCCTTGGGCGCGGTCTGTCCGGCGATGAAGGCCACGACAGGCTTGGTGATGTTCTCTTTGATGAACTGGGCCGCCTGGATCTCCAGATCGCCCCCGATCTCACCGATCATGACGATCGCTTCGGTCTCGGGATCGTTCTCGAACATCGGCAGCAGCTGCTTGTAGCTCAGACCAATGATCGGGTCCCCACCGATACCGACGGCCGTGGAGATGCCGTAGCCCTCTTTAACCACCTGGTTGGCCCCCTCGTAGGTGAGGGTTCCGGACTTGGAGATGAGGCCGACATTGCCTTTTTTGAAGATGTTGCCGGGCATGATCCCGATCTTGCACTCTTCGGCGGTGATGATCCCCGGGCAGTTGGGCCCGATGGTCATCATGCCGTGCTTGACCGCGTAGGCTTTGGCCGCCTGCATGTCACGCACCGGCGCCCCTTCGGTGATGATCACCGCCAGCTCGATCCCGGCATCGGCCGCTTCCATCACCGCATCACCCACGAACGCCGGCGGAACGAAGATCATCGAGACCGTCGCGCCGGTCGCCTCTACCGCCTCTTTGACGGTGTTGAAGACCGGTTTGCCCAGGTGCTCCTGGCCCCCTTTGTTCGGGGTGACGCCGCCCACGATCTGCGTACCGTATGCCAGACACTGATCGGCATGGAACGTTCCCTCTTTCCCGGTAAATCCCTGAACGATGACTTTGGTATCTTTGTTGACCAGAATAGACATTATGCTTCTCCTTTCGCAGCCGCGACGGCTTTTTTGGCGCCGTCAGCCAGATCTTCAGCGGTGATGATGTTGGGGATGTTGGCGTTGTCGAGGATGACGGCCGCCTCTTCGGCGTTGGTGCCGTCCAGACGCACGACGACGGGAACATTGACGTCCACTTTTTCGGTCGCTTCGAGGATCCCGTTGGCGATCCGGTCACACCGGACGATCCCGCCGAAGATGTTGACGAAGATCGCTTTGACCTTGGGGTTCTTGAGGATGATCTCGAAACCTTTGGCCACGGTCTCGGCGCTCGCTGTGCCACCGACATCGAGGAAGTTCGCCGGGGTTCCGCCCATGTAGTTGATGGTATCCATCGTTCCCATCGCCAGACCCGCACCGTTGACCATGCAGCCGATCTCACCATCGAGTGCCACGTAGCTGAGCCCATATTGGCTTGCTTCGCGCTCATCGGGATCCTCTTCGCTCAGGTCGCGCATCGCCTCGATATCGGGATGGCGGTAGAGCGCGCTGTCATCAAAGCCCATCTTGCCGTCAAGGGCGAGGAAGTCCCCCTCGCCGGTTTTGATGAGCGGGTTGATCTCGATCATCTCGGCATCGTTGTCCATGTAAACATCGTAGAGCGCTTTGGCGAATTTGATGAACTTGCCCTGCTCCGCCTTGTCGGTGATTCCCAGACCAAAGACCAGCTCCCGTCCGTGGAAGCCCTGGAAGCCGATCGCCGGATCGACGGCGACTTTGATGATCTTCTCGGGGCTCTCTTCGGCCACTTTCTCGATCTCCATTCCCCCTTCGGTGGAGGCCATGATGACCGGCATCTCTTTGGCGCGATCGAGCACCACACCCAGATAGAGTTCATCCTGGATGTCGGCCCCCTCTTCGATGTAGACTTTCTGCACCAGTTTCCCCTCGGGACCGGTCTGGTGGGTCACCAACGTCATCCCGAGGATCTCATCGGCCAGCTGTCTGACCTCTTCGAGGGATTTGGCCAGCTTGACACCGCCGCCAAGCCCCCGTCCGCCGGCATGGATCTGGGCTTTGACCACCCAGATGTTCCCGCCGAGCTCCTCCGCGTTCTTGACCGCCTCTTCCGGGGTGGTCGCTACCTTGCCGCGCGGGGTCGGCACGCCGTATTTCTGGAATATCTGTTTTGCCTGATACTCATGAATATTCACCGTACGCTCCTTTTGTTACTTAAAGTCCTAGCATTATACGACTCCGGGAAGAAAAGCATGGTTAAAGGGAAAGAATTTCATCAAAGTTTCACGGGGGGTGTTTAGATAGGTGACGGATAGCTGCGGTATCCGTCATTTGTGGTGAGGTCTTATGCCTCGGCGTATCGCTCCCGAAGCGCTTTTTTGTTCACCTTGCCGACGCTGGTCTTGTCGATACTTTCGACGATCCGGATGGAGAGGAGCATTGTCTCGCGGGCCATGATCCCTTTTTTGATGTAGTCTCTGGCGTACTGTTCGATCTCGCGGGGGGTGACGGTGGCACCCTCTTTGGGAACCACGAGGCCAAGAGGAACCTCTCCCCATTTCTCATGCGGCACACCGATGACGGCCACTTCGCTCACGTCACCGTGCTGACCGATGATGTCCTCCAGCTCCAGTGAGCTGACCCACTCGCCGCTGACCTTGATGATGTCCTTGGCCCGATCGGTGATCTTGAAGTATCCGTCGGCATCCCGGGTGGCGATGTCGCCGGTGTGGAGGTAGCCGCCCCGCCAGAGCTGTTCGGAGTTTTTGCGGTCCTTGAGATACCCCTGGGTGAGCCAGGGGCTGCGGACGACGATCTCGCCGGTGTGTTCCCCGTCGCTGGGGACCTCGTGCATCTCCTCGTCCACCAGTTTCATCTCCACCAGTCCGATCGGGCGGCCGGTCTTGACCCGGATATCGGCCTGGGCCTCCAGATCGAGCGCCAGCTGTTCCTCGTCCAGCTGCGCTAATGAAAGCAGCGGACAGGTCTCGCTCATCCCGTAGCCGGTGTAGACATCGATCCCCCGTTCGAGTGCGGCCATCGCCAGCGCTTTGGGCAGAGCCGAACCGCCGATGACCACTTTCCAGCCGGAGAGGTCGACGTTCTCGATCTTAGGAGAGGCCAGCAGCATATGCAGGATCGTCGGCACGCAGTGGGAGAAGGTCACCCGCTCTTTGTCGAGCAAGTCGATCAGCGCGTCGGGGATGTAGCGTCCCGGATAGACCTGCTTGACCCCCATCATCGTCGCCACATACGGCAGTCCCCACGCATGGACGTGGAACATCGGAGTGATCGGCATATAGACATCCTCACGGTGGAAACGCCCCTGGGTTTTGGGGGTCGCGAGTGCCGCGATCCCCCCCAGGGTATGCAGCACCAGCTGCCGGTGGGTGAAGTAGACCCCTTTGGGCATCCCGGTGGTCCCGGTCGTGTAGAAAGTCGTCGCGACGGTGTCCTCGTCAAACTCCTCAAACTCAAACCGGTCGCTCTGCCCCTCCAGCATCGCTTCGTATTCGCACTGGGTATCCTCATGGAGGATCACATACTCCCGCACCCCGCTGATACGCCCTTTGATCTGATCG
>Ga0256843_1000624_pt1 | contig 29802 bp, 25 predicted proteins | sample AlvinellametaG_FD_191572 | JGI IMG/M metagenome (GOLD analysis project Ga0256843, IMG submission 191572) | Pompeii worm associated microbial communities from hydrothermal vent at the East Pacific Rise, Pacific Ocean - Alvinella | ecosystem: Host-associated > Annelida > Integument > Unclassified ...
GGCTATGAAACTATTGACCACTTATCAAAATTTAAAAAAGAAATCGGTGGAACTACTTTCAAAAGGATTTTTAGATGAATATTTTGACACATTGGTTGTGTTGTCTAATATAGAAAAGCAATTGTCTCGCTTACATTATTTAAATTAAAGATTGGTTTTAAAAGATAAATAGGGTCTTCTGAAAAACGTTTAAACATTGAATATCAATATAATACAATCAGATGTTCGATGAGAAATGCATGGTTTTTTCACATAAAACTATAAAATTACTTACACTTGAAAACACGTAAATTTTATATTTCTGCTGCCCGGAAGCACAACATCTTTGCAACTTGTTCATTTTGAAGTATCTATATACATCTACAATTCACAAATTACAAATCTATTGCACTTCCGAGCTTTTATGCAAGCCCTAAATAAGATTATTGTTTGTTTGTGGTATGTGTAATTGTTAACCTACAATTAGCTTAAAGCGTCCGGATTAGTCCGGTCGTTTTTTGTTTTATGTAATTTCTTTGATGTCAATTTTCTCACCTATATAAACCAACAGTTTTTTACTAATTGTAAATCCTAATTGTTCTAAAATGCTTGCATATTCATTAATTTGCTTGCTATGTTTTGGTAGAGGTGTGCCGGTTTTGTAATCTATTATAACCATGTCATTATCTTTTAACAGCAAGCGGTCGGGGCGTTTTTGAGAAAAATATCCGGAGTGATCGGGCAAAAGAATGCTTCTTTCGTTTAAAACTTTAAAGTCGCCGGTAAAATAAGCTTTGAGTTGTGGATGTTGTATAATTTGTTCAATTTGTTTCTCAATGATGACTTTATCAGTATTAGGAAGTGCATTTAAATACTTGTTTTTATGCTTTTGCCAATCGGATTGTGTGCTTATTTGAGATAAAATATCGTGTAAAAGAAGGCCTTGCGTTATGGCAGTTTTCTTATGTTCGGCCCAGCGTTCGTAATTTAAAGTATTGATTTTAATAAAATCACCTTGTCGGCGTTGTTGCCAATATTTGTAATATAATTTTTGAGTATTTAATTCGGAAGATGTTTCTACTGCTGTTTTATCAGGTATGGTGGTTTGACCATATTCAAATTGTTGTCCGTCAAAATATTCAAAATTTCGTTTTAAAAAATTCCAAAAAATTTGATTAAATCCCGTGTTTTTTGCTGATTTAGACGGTGTATATGTAATGACATACAATTGTGATTCGGCTCTGGTCATGGCAACATACAAGCGATTAAGATTGTCAAATTTTTTTTCTAATACATTTTTTTCATATATCGCTTGATAAACCGGATTATTACTATCATGTAAACTGCCCAAGGTAACAGGTAAGGTTTCAAAACCTTCAAAGTGTTTTGCATCCAGAGGCACCCATACTTTGGTGTTTTTGTCTTTTGAGCCGTATAAGTCGGCATTGGTGTAGTATATAATGACCGGAAATTCCAAACCTTTGGATTTATGGACGGTCATGATATTGACAGCTCCCTTTTTTTCAGGGACATCAATACTTAAATCTTTGGCAATTTGTTCCCATTCTGATAAAAAACCGGACAAACTCAATGTGCTTTTTAGATTCATTTGATAGACCTTTTCCATAAAAGTTTGCAGATAAGCTTGTTCGGTTGCCGTATCATTCAGTTTAAAACTATCTATCAAGTAAACTAACAAATCATATATATTTAGCCTTGTTAATTGTTGAGAATCAATATTAAATCCCAATTGGTTAAATGCTTCTACCTGTGCTTTTATGTTTTGGATAGAGGCTGCAAATAAGGTTTCATAAGTCTGTGTTTTATCCCATTGAAACTGTTCCGTCAAGTAACGAACCGCTTCATACAAATCTTGTGAGGCACCTGATTTTAAATAATATAACCAGCTTAATAAAAAACGGACTTTAGCGGCATTACTTACCAATAAAGTTTCAGAAGAAATAACTTCAATGCCCGCTTGATTGAGTGTTTCGGCAATTTGTATACCTTCTGTATGCGTATTGACCAAAATACAAATGTCTTCTTTTGAAAATCCTGTTTTTTCCACTTTTTTTACCGTCTGTAATACGGCCTCTGCAAAACTTTCTTTTTCAATCCCTTGTTTACGATTGCCACGATTTAAAAACCGAATATTGACATAACCTTTTTCAGGTGATTTATGCGTTGGAATTTTTTGAGAGGCTTGCTCATAAACCTTTTTGTATGGTGGGGCTAAATATTGGGCAAAGTCTTTAAAAAACAGGTTGTTAAAGGCTACAATTTTGGCTTGACTTCGCCAGTTAAAAGCCAATTGTTCCACCTTTTTTTGAACCAAAGGCGCAAACGGATTGCCGATTCCGGTTTGTTGTTCCGGGTCACTCAGAGCAATAAATTGTTCGGGTTTGCCGCCTCTAAAACGGTAAATGGATTGTTTGGCATCACCCACTACCATAACATCACCCATAGTATTATGAGCAAACTCTTTTGACAAGGCCTCTCTGATCAATGGAATTAAATTTTGCCATTGCAAGGCGGAGGTGTCTTGAAATTCGTCAATGAAATAATGTGCATACTTTTCGCCCAAACGCATATAAATATAAGGAGTGTCACCGGCCAGATCTTTTAAGATTTGTTCCAGTATCAGTTTGTTAAAATCACTGATAAAAATAGCTCCTTGTTCTTCTTTAAAAACCGTGATGTCTTTTTGTAGTTCATTTTCAATACTTAAAGCATTTACTTCTTTTTTCAAGGCTTTAAAAAACCGGTATTTTTCCAGATTTTCATCTAAAAAAGGGAGTAATTCACTTAATATCTCATGTATGGCATCATTGACAGTGCCTTTAATCTCGGCTTGTTGCAGGTCATCAAGACTTTCCACTCTTTTTTTGATATAATAAATGGCTTTACCTTCGTATTGTTTTTTTAAAGTAGGTGTGATAGTAATTTTGGATTTCTCGTATATAAGTTGTCTGCTTAAGACCCGGACGTTGACCAAATCTTCATAGATATGAAAGGCTTTTTTTAAGGCTTTGCCATAAGCCGTCATTTGGTTTTCAATTTGTTTTATTTCCCTGTTTAAATATTGATTAAGACGAACAAAATCTTTCAAGTTTTTAGTTTCTAAACTTTTAAGCTCGTTAAAATGGTTGTCGTCAAATATAATGCCGGTAATTTTTAGCAAGTCATCTTTGATATCCCAAAACTTGTCATCATCAATTTTGTTGATGGCAAAGGAGATTAAAAAATTGGATAAATCGCTATCCGGTTCGGCACGGTTAATAAGCTGGTCAATTAAGTTGCTGATTACTTCTTTATAGTCCAATATTACATCGACATCGGATGACAAATGCATTTCACGGGCAAAAGTTTTAATGATTTTATACATCAACTTGTCAATGGTCGTCAGTTGAAAATCGTCATAATAATGTAAAATTTCGGTGAGTCGTTGCCGGCTGCGTTTGATGATTTCTTGTTTGTAATCCGCATCGTTATCAATGCCGGTTTGATTTTTAATAATATTTTCCGACTCAAGACTTACCACTGCCATAACATCGGTAATATTTCCCTTAGCGGCATTAATAAGGTTTTCGATTATACGTTTCTTCATTTCCTCGGCAGCCTTGTTGGTAAAGGTAATACCTATTAACTTATAAATGGTATGAGTCGATTGCGTCTGTATCAGCTTGTTAAGATAGCGTTTGGCAATTTGAAAAGTCTTACCCGAACCTGCACTGGCATTGTAAATTATAAGTCGTTGATTGATCATTATAAGAAATTTTTATTACGGTATAAGGAAAAGATTACAGAAAGCCTTTACTTAACTTCAAAGATACATTATATTTGCATAGAAATCTAAAAAATATAGAATTATGAGTTTTAAATTACCTGAATTACCTTATGCATATAATGCCCTCGAACCTTATATTGACGAAGCAACCATGCGTGTGCATCATTTGGGACACCATCAAGGTTATACCAACGGTTTGAATACCGCCATTGAAGGCACTTGCTATGAAAATAAAAGTATCGAAGAAATATTAAAAGATATCCATATCGGTGAGACTGCTATTAGAAATAACGGTGGTGGTTATTGGAATCATATCTTGTATTGGCAAATTATGTCACCTAACGGTGGTGGTGCTCCTACGGGTGCTTTAGCCGAAGCTATTGATCGTGATTTCGGTTCTTTTGAAAATTTTAAAGACCAATGGGCCAAAGCCGGAGGCGCCCGTTTTGGTTCGGGATGGGTTTGGTTGTTGTGCAATAAAGGCAAATTAAGCATTTGTCATACACCGAATCAAGACAATCCTTTGATGAAATTTGTCGATTGTAAAGGTGATGTTGTTTTGGGAATGGATGTTTGGGAACATGCTTATTATTTAAAACATCAAAATAAACGAGGCGCTTATATCAATGACTTTTTTAATGTCATTAATTGGGATGAAGTTGCCAAAAGATATACCAATTGCAAGAAATAGTTGGTTTTTTCATAATAATTAAAAGAGGAAGTTCTGTTTAGAGCTTCCTTTTTTATTTCCTGTTTTTTTGAATAAAATTGCTTACTTAACCGGTAACAAATATAACATTTTCTGTCAAACGTTTATTTAATGTGTTGTATATCAAAACATTGTGGTTATAAAAGATTTTTTTGTATTTTATAAATATTTGTATCTTTGTAAAGTTTAAGTAAAAAAAATGATTGCATTATATTTAACCATCTTTATCAGCTTGATTTTGGCCGTTATCTTTTTAGTGCTGTTTTTAAGTTCTGTAAAGCATGGACAATATGAAGATACTTATACACCATCGGTGCGGATGATATTAGACGATGAATTCGGAGACGATGAAGAAACCACGGAAAATAAAAATTAACCAAAATTAAATTTATATGGAAAAACAGAAATTTTATTATGATGACAAAATTGTAAAGCTGTTTTCTTGGGCAACGGTTGTCTGGGGTGTTACAGCTTTTACAATTGGTCTGATGGTAGCTTATCTTTACTGGTTTCCCCATTACATGGACGGAATTTCTTGGCTGAGCTACGGTAGATTAAGACCTTTACATACCAATGCCGCTATTTTTGCTTTTGTTGGTAATGGTATTTTTGCAGGGGCATATTATAGTACCCAGCGCTTGTTAAAAACAAGAATGTATAACGATTTGCTCAGTAAAATTCACTTTTGGGGATGGCAGTTAATCATTGTATTGGCTGCTATTACTTTACCCTTAGGATTTACCCAAAGTAAAGAATATGCCGAATTGGAATGGCCTATCGATATATTGGTAGCATTAGTATGGGTGGTATTTACCATCAACCTGGTTATGACAGTGGTAAAAAGACGAGTGAGACATATTTATGTAGCCATTTGGTTCTATCTTTCTACAGCTGTAACCATTGCTATGCTTTATATTTTTAACAATTTGAGTTTACCGGCTACCTTGACAAAAAGTTATTCGGTTTATTCCGGAGTTGAAGATGCCGTGGTACAATGGTGGTATGGACACAATGCGGTGGCCTTTTTCTTAACCACACCAATCTTAGGTCTGATGTATTATTTTGTGCCTAAGGCTGCCAAACGTCCTATTTATTCTTACAGATTATCGATCATTCACTTTTGGTCTTTAATCTTTATTTATATTTGGGCAGGCCCTCACCATTTATTGTATTCGGCCGTGCCTGAGTGGGCGCAAGTATTGGGAACTATTTTCTCATTGATGTTAATATTCCCGTCTTGGGGTGGTATGATCAACGGTTTATTAACCCTTAGAGGTGCTTGGGACCGTGTGCGTGAAGACCCTATTTTAAAAATGTATGTAGTAGCCATTACCTCTTATGGTATGTCTACTTTTGAAGGACCTATGTTGTCCTTTAAATCATTAAATGCCATTGCGCACTTTACCGATTGGATTGTAGCACACGTACACGTAGGAACACTTGGTTGGAACGGTTTTATCATCATGGGTATGCTTTACTGGATGGTACCGCGCTTATACAAAACCAAATTGTATTCCGTTAAATTGGCCAATCAACATTTTTGGATTGGCACCATAGGTATCTTATTATATGTGGTGCCTATGTATATCGCCGGTTGGACACAAGCTTTGATGTGGAAACAATTTAACCCCGACGGTACTTTAAAGTATGGCGAATTTATGGACACCGTTACCGAAATTTTACCAATGCACTATATGCGTGCCATTGGTGGAACTTTGTATTTGACAGGAGCTTTGATGCTGGTGTATAACTTGATTAAAACCGTTAAAGGTCATACCGTAGAAGATACGGCAGCAGAAGCAGCGCCTTTAGCACCGATACCGGCTGCCCGTCAAAAAGGTGAAGATTTTCATAACTGGTTAGAACGTCGCGGTGTGTTATTTACCGTTTTAGCTTTGATTGCTACTGCTATTGGTGGTGCGGTAGAAATTATACCGACTATTTTTATCGATGAAAATATACCCAAATTAGAAGCTGTAAAACCTTATACACCACTTGAAGTTGAAGGTCGTGATATTTATGTGAGAGAAGGTTGTTATAACTGTCACTCGCAAATGATTCGTCCTTTCCGTAGTGAAGTAGAACGTTTTGGACCTTATGCCAAAGCCGGTGAATATGTATATGATCGTCCTTTCCAATGGGGGTCAAAACGTACCGGTCCCGATTTATTGAGAGAGGGAGGCAAACGCCCCAATTTATGGCATTTTAATCACATGTATGAACCCGAGTCAATGATGTATGGTTCTATTATGCCTAACTATCAATGGATAGTGACCAGCGATTTGGATGCTTCGGACATCAAAGACAAGTTAAAAACACTTCGGGCATTGGGCACCAAGTTGAAAGACGGAACTGAATATTATACGGATGAGTATATAGAAAAGGCGCCCGAGTTATTAGAAAAACAAGCCAAAGCTATTGCAGCCGACTTGGAAGCTAACAATGTTCGAACAACCGAAGCTTATGCCAAAGCCTTTGGCGATCAAAAGGTTGATTTGAGTAAAAAAGAAATCGTTGCTTTAATTGCTTATTTGCAACGTTTAGGAACCGATACAACTAAAAAAGTTGAAACAGCAAAAAAATAAATTATGTTAAGAAACATCAAATTGTACTTGGAAAATGATTTGGGGCTTACCATTTATGATATGATTTCATTGGTATTTTTTGCCTTTGTAATGGTTTTTGCATTGACTTATGCCCTGGGTCTGCCCAAGCAACATATTGATGAATTAAAAAATTTTCCACTTAACGACCAAAACGATTTAGATTATGGCAAAAAAGAATGAATCGGCTTTTGACAGACTATTAAAAAAACTGACCAAAGCCACTCCTATAGAACAAGAAAGTTCCGTAAAATTAGATCATGATTTTGACGGTATTGAAGAATTGAACAACCCGCTACCACCATGGTGGACTGCCGGATTTGTAATTACGGTAATTATATCTGTTTTTTATATTTTCTATTATACCATACAAGGTAAAGATAGTCAATATGATGAGTATCAACGTGAAATGGCTAAAGCCAAAGCTCAAGTAGATGCTTATAAAAAAGAGCATAATATCGTTGATGCTAACACTGTTACCCTATTAACAGACAAAGCCGCTTTAGAAGAAGGTAAAGAAATTTACCTTAAAAATTGTGCCGCTTGTCATGTGGCTGACGGTGGCGGATTGGTAGGCCCCAACCTGACCGATAATGCTTGGATTTACGGTTGTGATATCAAAGATGTATTTAATGTTATTACCAACGGTACCAGTAAAGGTATGCCGCCTTGGAAAGCATTAGGAGCTGATAAAATACAAAAGGTAGCCAGTTATGTTTTATCATTGCAAGGCACCAAACCGGCCAAACCAAAAGCAGCCGAAGGTCAACCATGTAATAAAGGATAACCTCTATAAATCAATTACAAATAAAGCAGTTTGACGCCCAAACTGCTTTATTTTGGTTAAAAAAATTATTTAAAATGAATACAAATAACAACGAATCATTTAGAGACAGTATTGGTACTATTAATGAAGAAGGTTTAAGAAATTGGATACACCCCAAGAAACCCAAAGGCCGGTACTACAATTACAGAACCATACTCAGTTTGATATTATTGGCAGCCTTTATTATAGGTCCGTTTATTAAGGTTAATGGAGAGCAATTTATGCTTTTCAATATCTTGGAACGGAAATTCCATATTTTCGGACGGCCGTTTTTTCCGCAAGATTTCTATTTATTGGCATTGGCGGCGGTTATATCTTTGGTGTTTTTGGTTTTGTTTACAGTTGTTTACGGACGTATTTTTTGCGGTTGGCTTTGTCCGCAAACCATTTTTATGGAAATGGTTTTTCGTAAAATAGAATATTTGTTTGAAGGTGACCGCCCCAAACAAATTAAGTTGGACCGTATGGAATGGAATACCGAAAAATTGCGTAAGCGAGGTTTAAAATGGGTTGTATTCTATTTGATTTCGTTGGGTATAACCACCGTAATGTTGGCTTATGTGGCCGGCGCCGATTATGTCATCGATTTTTGGAAACATCCCTTCGCCGATATTAAAGCATGGTTGATTTATTTGGCTTTTACCACGGTCTTTTTCTTTGTCTTTGCTTGGTTTAGAGAACAAGTCTGTATTATTGCTTGTCCTTATGGCCGTTTGCAGGGCGTTTTAACAGATGAAAACACCATTATGGTTGCCTATGATTATAAACGCGGTGAAAAACGCGGGCCTATGCGTAAAGGACAAGACCGTGAGGCTGAAGGCTTGGGTGACTGTATAGATTGTAAACAATGTGTGCAAGTATGTCCTACGGGAATTGATATTAGAAACGGTACCCAATTGGAATGTATCAACTGTACCGCTTGTATGGATGCCTGTGATGCTATTATGGATTCCATCAGTAAACCACGCGGGTTGATACGTTATGCATCCAAAGTGAGTATAGAAGAAGGACATAGTAAAATATTTACTCCGAGAGTGAAATTCTATACTGTAGTCTTGATAGCATTAATGAGTATTTTTGTTTATCTGTTTGCCAACAGACCGGAAGTTGATCTTAAAGTGTTAAGAACCAGAGGACAGGTTTTTACAGAATTACCAAACGGGCAAATACAAAATATGTATCAAGCGACTATTATCAATAAAAGTAACCATCCTTATCAAGATTTGCAAGTTAAACTTATTGAACCCAAAGATGGAAAAATAACCATTTCGGGAACGCAAAATGAATTGGACTTGAAGAAGGAAGAAGTCAAACAAGTGATTATTTTTATAGAATTGCCCAGAAATAAATTTCATGGTAAAAAGAAAATAAAATTGGGCATCTATGATGACAAGGGTAAGTTGTTAGACGATTATAAAACGGTTTTTATAGCACCGGTCCGGTAATAGTCCAAAAAAATATAATATAAATCATTATAAATGTTTAATTTTGAAGCGTTGAAACCTTATTAATTGTTTTCAACGCTTCTTTTTTAATAAAAGAATTTTTTTTAATACGGTAGCATATAAAACATATATTATGGCAAAATTTAAACTGAATTGGGGATGGAGTATCTTATTGGTCTATTTGACCTTTATGCTGGTATTCTTATTTTATTTTTGGAGATCGTTCAAAGAGTTGGAGTCCAACGAGTTGGTGACGGAAGATTACTATCAAAAAGAATTGGAATACGGTGATGTGTTGGCCAAAAAACAAAATGCCGATACCATGCGGGTAGCGGTTCAAATCATAGAAACCAATGACGGATTGAAAATTGTATATCCGTCCTATGTCAAAGATATAAAAGGTAAAATTATACTTTATAAACCGGATAATTCAAAATTGGATAAGGAAATAGACATTCAATTAAATGAGAATAATACCCAAACCATAGGCAAATCCGAATATATCTCCGGTAGGTGGGATATTATTCTCGACTGGCAATCGGAAGGTGTGCCTTACTTTTATAAACAAAAAATCACCGCAAAATAAAATAATATGACTATATTATTAACCGCTTTATTATTGGGGCTGATGGGCAGTTTTCATTGCCTGGGCATGTGTGGCCCCATTGCATTTATTTTACCTGTTGACCGTCATAACAAATTTAAGATGGCCCTGCAAACCTTATTATACCATTTGGGTAGGATGACAGCTTATGCCGGTATTGGTTTGGCTTTCGGTTATTTGGGCAAGGGCATTTCTTTAATTGGATTTCAGCAAAAGGTATCCTTAATTATGGGTGTTTTAATGCTTGTCTTTGCTTTTATCCCGTCCAGTAAGATTTTACGGTTAAAACCCTTGGCTTGGTGGAACCATTTCGTTTATTTTGTCAAAAATTCTTTATCGAACTATTTGCAAAAACGTTCTACACTTGGTTTTTATGTTATAGGTTTTTTTAACGGTTTGTTGCCTTGTGGATTGGTATATATTGCCTTGGTAGGTGCCATGGCTACAGGCGATCCTTTGTTGGGAGCATTATACATGGCTATTTTCGGTTTGGGTACCGCACCTATGATGACCTTGGCTATTTATTTAGGTAATTTTGTGTCATTAAAAATTAGAAATAAAATCAATCAATTGATACCTTATGCAGTGGCTTTTGTTGGTATTTTATTTATTTTAAGAGGACTTAATTTGGGAATCAAATATATTTCGCCTTCCAACGAAATGTTGAATACCGAAGGAAAAATGATACAAATGAAGTCAAAAAAAATGAATTCTAAAATAGAGAAGATTATACATAAAGACAATGATTAAGTTTTTTAAACAAATAAAGTAAGGATAAGGCCGTTAAAAACAATTTTTAATGGCTTTTTTTTATGTTTCTTTCTATCATTATTTTGCATTTGTGCATTATGGCATATTGTTTGCACTTTCTTATTTGATGAAAAAAATATATATCATATTAATTGTCTTTGCATTTGGTTTAAGTAGCTGCCGGTGGACGAACCGGAGTGATACTTTGGACGAAACTGCCGCGTCTTTGTCAGATTTATTGTTTACTTATGATTTATGGTATGTAGACATTGATAAAACAACGGGTACCGGTAATGTGCCTTTTATGTCCAGAGCATTTACCATAAGTTTTTTGCCCGGAGGAGAAGTATATGCCAACGATAATATGGTGGGTTTGGGGTATACCGGTGATGGTTTGGGTATTAGAATAGGTTTTTATACCGTTTATAATCAGAGCAGCATGCTTAGTATAGATGATGATATATCCGGACAATATGATTTTGAGGTAGCACAAATAAATAATAATACCATTCGATTACACAATAGAGCTGAAAATGTTACTTATTTTTTGACCGGTTATTTGCAATCACAATTTGATTATGATGCTTTGTTTTATGATAATGTAACCTATTTTTTACAAGAGTATGAAGCATGGCACAAGGTTTATGAAGACTTACCCCATCCGTCAGAGCCTTTTGTGGCTGAAAACCATCTGCGCTTTTATGTCAATGGTAATACTAATGTTTTTGATTCTTCCACATCACCACCCAATTGGCCGTTAACACAATTACATTGGGATTATTATGGTGATTATGAAGTGGTTAACACAAGACAAGCTGCGTCGAAGAAGTTATTTTTATATTATAATATTAATAATCAACAAGAAAGTTTTGTTTTGACGGTTTTAAATGATCAACGTATTCGTTTGACCAATTTGAATACCGGCAATGTGTTTGAGTTTGAAGGAGCCGGTTATATCCAATACCGTCCGCAGGCTAAAAGGTTAAAAAAGAAAATTCAAACTGGAAAAGCACTTTTATGCCGTAAAAAATAACAAACAAATATATAATATTAATGAGCAAGCCGTCTCCAAAAAGGGGACGGCTTGTTGTTGTTTGTTATGTTTGTTTGAGTTTAAGAAGTATTATAATTTTCTTTTGACTTCAAAATTATGGTAAGCCTCAATCACATCTCCCACTTCAATATTATTGTAGTTTTTAATCATTAAACCACATTCATAGCCTTTAGAAACTTCTTTGACATCATCTTTAAATCTTTTTAATGAGGCCAATTCACCGTCATAAACGACGATGCCTTCACGTATGAGGCGGACTTTTGAATGGTTGTATATTTTTCCGGAGGTTACCATACAACCGGCAATCGTACCGATTTTTGATATTTTGAATGTTTCTCTAACTTCTGCCGTTCCGGTAACTTCTTCTTTAATTTCCGGAGATAACATACCCTCCATTGCTTCTTTTACATCATTGATTACATCATAGATGATAGAGTAAGTTTTGATTTGAACTTGTTCTTGTTCGGCTAATTTGCGGGCTGAGGCCGAAGGACGGACATTAAATCCGATAATAATGGCATCGGAGGCTGAAGCCAAATGCACGTCTGTATCTGTTATTTGTCCTACAGCTTTATGTATAATATTGACATTGACATTTTCGGTAGATAATTTTTGTAATGAATCTGACAATGCTTCAACAGACCCATCAACATCACCTTTAATGATTAAATTCAATTCTTTAAAGTCTCCTAAGGCAATACGACGGCCTATTTCATCCAAGGTGATATGTTTTTGAGCTCTCAATTGTTGTTCACGGATAATCTGATCACGTTTTTGGGCTATTCTTTTAGCTTCACGTTCATCTTCGTAAACTTTAAAACGGTCACCTGCCGTTGGAGCTCCGTCCAGACCTAATACACGTACCGGTGTAGAGGGTTCGGCTTCTTTGACTTTATTGTCACGTTCGTCATACATGGCTTTAACCTTACCATGATATTTGCCGGCCAATACATAATCACCGATTTTTAAGGTGCCGTTTTGTACCAGCATATCTGCAACATATCCGCGGCCTTTATCTAAGGCGGCTTCTAAGACAGTGCCAACTGCAAAACGATTAGGATTGGCTTTTAGGTCTAACATTTCGGCTTCCAATACAATTTTTTCGAGCAATTCGTCTACACCCTGTCCGGTTTTTGCAGATATTTCTTGGGATTGGTATTTACCTCCCCAGTCTTCTACCAACAAATTCATATTGGCCAACTGTTGTTTAATGTTATCAGGATTGGCAGCCGGACGGTCAATTTTATTTATGGCAAAGATCATAGGCACACCGGCGGCTTGGGCATGACTGATGGCTTCTTTGGTTTGCGGCATGATATTATCATCTGCTGCAATAACGATGACTGCGACGTCGGTTACTTTGGTTCCGCGAGCCCGCATGGCTGTAAATGCTTCGTGCCCGGGAGTGTCAATAAATGTTAATTTTTCACCGTTATCAAGTTCTACTTTGTAAGCACCGATATGTTGTGTAATACCACCCGATTCACCTGCAACCACATTGGTTTTTCTAATATAATCCAACAGTGAGGTTTTACCGTGGTCAACGTGTCCCATAATGGTTACAATGGGTGGCCGTTTGACTAAGTCTTCTTCGGCATCAACCATTTCTACATCTTCTACATCTTCTTCGGCATCTATAAACTTGACATCATAATTAAACTCATCAGCTACCAAACTTAAGGTTTCGGCATCTAAACGCTGATTCATGGTAACCATGAGTCCGAGGTTAAAACAAGCGGTTATAACGTCGGTTACCGGTACATCCATCATATTGGCCAGTTCGGCAACCGTTATAAATTCGGTTACTTTGAGTATTTTGCTTTCTTCGTCTTGTTTGATTTGGTCGGCAAGTGCTTGCTCTTTACGTTTAATACGGCTTTCGCGCTTAATTTTTGAACGTTTGCTCTTACCACGTCCTTGTAAGCGTTCCAGAGTTTCTTTGATTTGCTTTTGTATTTCTTCCTCGGAAACTTCTTTTTTTTCTACAGGTTTTTTGTAACCGCCTTTTTTTCCTTTATAATTTCCGGATTTGTTTTGAGATTTTTCAGCGTTGGAAATACGTTTTCTTTTACGTTTCTTTTTAGATTTATCATCTCCGGAAGCATTATCTTTTTTCTTGGGTTTTTTCTCAAATTGTTTGAGGTCAATAACTTCCCCGGTGGTTTTTATCCCTTTTAATTTTTGATAAGCGGTTTTAATTTCGGCATCTTCTTTTTCTACAACTTCTTCGGTTTCATTTTCGACTGCTTTTTCAACTTTGGGAGGTGTTGTTGTTTGCGGCGCTTTGGCAATTTTTTTTGCGACAGGTTTTTCTTTTTCCTGTTTGACAGGTTCATCAGTAGGTTTTTCTTCTATCTTCGGTTCTATTTTTTTAAACTCTTTGCTTTCTTTGGCTTCTGCCGGTTTCTTTTCAATCGGCTTTTCAGAAGATACTTTTGGTTTTTCAGTTGCCGGTTCGGTAATTTTTTCTTCTTTGTTTTTATCGGAACCGGGCATATCGACTTTTCCTACAATTTTAGGACCTGTCAATTTAACTTTACGCGAAACAACTTCTTCTTGTTTTTTGGCGACTTCCACTTCTTTTTCTTTCCTAAGTTCAGCTTTTGCTTCGTCTTGTTCTTTTTTAATTGAAGTGGATTTATCCTTAATATTCTTATCGGATTGAAATTCTTGTTGAAGCAAATTATAGGCCTCTTCTGAGATTTTGGCACGCGGTGTGGGTCGCCTGATTTCTATATCTTTTGATTTTAAGAAATCGACAATTGTATCAACACCGATGTTGAATTCACGCATTACCTCTCTTAGGGTTTTGTCTGCCATATTATTTATTGATTATTTTCTTTGTATTATATGCTTTTGCAAAAAATATGCAATGTTTTATTGTTCAAATTCTTCTTTCAGAATACGCATAACCTCTAAAATGGTTTCTTCTTCCAAATCTGTCCGGCGAACCAAGTCGTCCACATCGTTGGCCAAGACACTTTTGGCGGTGTCCAAGCCTATTTTCTTAAACTCTTGAATAATCCAATCATCTATTTCATCGCCAAATTCGGTTAATTCGACATCTTCATCGTCTTGTTCGCGTTGGATTTCAATTTCATATCCGGTGATATCGGTTGCCAATCTGATATTTTGTCCGCGTTTGCCTATGGCTTTTGATATTTCATCGGGTTTCATATAGACATAAGCGGTTTTTTTACCTTCTTCGTTGACACCCAACTCCAAGCGTTGTATTTTAACCGGCCCCAAGGCTCTTTGGATAAAGAGTTTGTCATTGTCGGTATAGTTGATGACATCAATATTTTCATTGCCCAATTCGCGGACAATACCATGAATACGTGAGCCGCGAACACCGACACAAGCACCGACCGGATCAATCCGGTCATCGTAAGTATCAACGGCAACTTTGGCTTTTTCGCCGGGGATACGGGCAATACGTTTGACGGTAATCAAACCGTCAAAAACTTCGGGTATTTCTTGCTCAAATAATTTTTCTAAAAAGCGGTTATCGGTTCTTGACAGAATAACAACCGGTTTGTTGCCTTTCATATCCACTTTTTCAATAACTCCTTTGACATTATCGCCTTTACGAAAACGGTCGGAAGGTATTTGTCTGTCACGAGGCAAAACCAATTCGTTACCTTCGTCATCAATCAGGTAAACCGCATTGGGGCGTACATGATGCACTTCGGCGGTATATAATTCGCCTTCACGTTCTTTAAAAAATTTATGTAAATTGATAAAATCATATTCCATCAACCGGTTTTCAAGGTTTTGTTTTAAAGCGATAATGGCGCGGCGTCCCAAATTAACCAATTGAAAGGGTTCGTCAATTTCGTCACCCACTTCTACATTGGGATCTATCTTTTTGGCGTCAGATAAATGAATCTCCTGATATTCGTTAATCGGATGTTTGTCATCGGGGACTACTTTACGGTAAATCCAGATATCCAAATCGCCACGGTCGGGATTGATAATGACATCAAAATTGTCTTCGTCGGGCTCGCTGCCGTCTTTTTTCTTTTTAACAATACCGTTACGCTTGCGCAAGGCATGTGCAATCACGTCTTTGAGGATAGCCAAAATAGTGGCTTTGTCTATATTCTTTTCATCTTTAAATTCCAGAAAGGCTTCAACCAATTCTTTGTTATTCATAATTACAATATTATTTTAAAATTTCAGAACTACTTTTGCATCTTTTATTTGATCAAAAGGTATCTCTTCTTGTTTTATTACTGTCACTTTTCCTTTACCTATTTTTTTAGGTTCACGGACTTTTTTTTCCAAAACGATTTTATCGTCATTAACCGAAATTAAAGTGCCTTCTTTTTCTCCTTCTTGAGTTTTTACTTTGATATTGCGATTCAAGTTTTTTTTAAATTGCCGTTTTAAATGAAACGGCTTTGTAATGTCAAATGAGGAAACCGTTAATGAAAAATCTTCTTCATCGCGGTCCAAATTGTGTTCTATTTGACGGCTCAAATAGACAATATCATCAATGCTTACACCATGGTCGCCGTCAATAACAACCTGAATATCATTAGTATCCGATATTTTAAAATCTAAAATAAAAATATCGGGACGACTGTCCAGGGCTTCATCAATTAACCGGCTAACTTTGTCTTGTAAACTCATTTTTTTCATTTGTATAAAAATAGGGGACAACAGTCCCCATACCACTCTACTCCATAAAATCAGTTGCAAAGATAAGACTTTTTTTTAAATGACGAATTATTTTTATATGTTAAAAAATATTATTAAATTTATTGCATAAAAATTTAAGATATGAAAAAAATATTAGTACCTGTCGATTTTTCTAAAAAATCTGAGGAAGCTTTAAAAGTAGCGGCTAAAATTGCAAAGAAAATAAACGGTGAAATTTATGTTTTGCACTTGTTAGATATCCCTTCCGCTGAGGTGGATTTTATAGATGGTAATCAAATTCCGCAGGGGCCTATGGCTATGATGCTTTTTAATACCACTCATGAGAAGTTTGATGAATTTTTAGACAAAGATTATTTGGATAACATTCCGGTTTACGAAAAAGTAATGACGGATTCGCCGGTAGAAGGCATTGCCGATTTTGCTAATCAAAATAACATTGATTTTATTGTTATGGGTTCTCACGGTACCAGCGGTTTGGAAGAGTTTTTTGTTGGTTCCAACACCGAAAAAGTAGTGCGCTCATCTAAAATTCCCGTTTTGGTCATCAAAAAACCGGCCGATGAGTTTAAAGTCGAAAAAGTGGTCATAGCAGGTAAATTTGCCGGTTTGCATATCAATGAGTTTAAAAAGATAATGGCATTTTTAGAAATGTTTAAGCCCGAGATATATTTATTGCGTGTCAATACCATTTCCAATTTTAAATCGACCAAAGAATTAGATGAAATTTTTAATAATTTTCTTAAAAAAGTTTCCGAATATAAAAACTTGAAGCCGGTTATTTATGATGATTATACGGTGCAAGAAGGCATTTTTAATTTTGCCGATAAGATTAATGCGGATTTAATTGCTTTATCAACACGCGGTCGTCAAGGTATCATGCACTTTTTATCAGATAGTATCGCCGAAAATGTGGTCAATGCTGCCAAACAAAATATTTTGACCATAAAACTTGATAAGTAGGGTTTCCGAGCAGCAGAAATATAATTTACACGTTTTACAAGTGTAAGAAATTTTAGGCTTTTATGTGAAAAAACCATGCATTTCTCATCGAACACCCGATTGTATTATATTGGTATTCAATATTTAAGCGTTTTTTCAGCAAGCCCTAAGTAATTCATAAATCTGTTTATTATAAGCGCTTCAATATTGAGCTGCTTTTTCCTGTTTTTTGCATTGGGACACCTATATTTTCAAACAAATAAGCTAATCTAATAAAAATGCTTGAATATTATTGAATTCTTCTACGTGAGGTAAATACCCTAAGAGGTTCTTGCGAAAAAATAACACCGAAAAAGCGTAAAACTATCTGTTGTTTGAACAAAGCGATAGCGGAGTGAGTTCAGATAGTTTAGCGTTGAGGAGATTATTTTAGCAAGGTTCTCTTAAGGTGTCCTTTTTTGCTTCTTTTTTGGACAAGCAAATCGAAGATTCACGAATACCAATAAAAAATATCAAATAATAATGAGTAAAAAAGTTGAATAAAATACAAATTAAAATAAGCGGGTCACCCAAAAAATATATAAATAATTTTAAATAGCCATTTTTCAGCAACTTATAGAAGCTATATTAAAATCATGTCGAAAACAGGAAAAGTGTTAATTGTTAAGTTGTTGATTGTCAAGAAGAATATTTCTCACATTCCTTCGAAATGACAGAAAATTTCACCTTATGAGACAGCCTCTTTTTAATAATATAACCAAACAATATAAAAGGCTAAAAATTGCATGGTAACGCCAATAATGATACCACGGGCAACATCCTTTAAGCTGTGAGCTTTTAAATAAATACGTGCCGCCGACACAATGGAAACGGCCATAAGGCAAAGAGTAACATAATTTAAAATATTGACACGGATGTAATAGCTCCACATCATAAAAAATGTTAAGAGCCCGGATAATGCCATGGCGTGAATGCTGGGTTTTTGTCCAAAATAGTTATAAAAAGCCAATACAAGAATGGATAGGAATATGCCTAAAAAAAAAGGATATAATTCAATAAATTGGTGATATTTTGTCAATTTTTGAAATATAATCAGGTAAACCACCGCCATAATAACCGAAAAGAATAAACGTTCCTTAGGTTTTTTTAATTGATAGCCCGAAAAACTTTTGGTTAGCAGCATTACGGCAAAAAACAGTAAAGGAATGATAATAGCGACAATTAACAAATACAGATATAAAAACTTTTGGTTTTGCGAAATAAAATAGCGTGGTGTTGCCTTGAAATAAAACCAAACGGCATATAGAGGTATAAAAACCGGATGACAAACAACAGATACTGTTTGGGCGGCTTTACTAAGCCATTGATTGGTTTTTAATGGCATTTTATATTTCTTTTCTTAAACGGGCTACGGGTATATCTAACTGTTCGCGGTATTTGGCTATGGTACGACGCGCAATGGGGAACCCTTTTTCTTTAAGAGCTTTGGCCAGTTGTTCGTCCGTCATAGGCTTGCGTTTGTTTTCCTGATCTATAATGGATTTTAGAATGTTTTTAATCTTAATGGTAGAAACATCTTCGCCTTGGGCATCTTTCATCGATTCGGAAAAGAATTCTTTAAGCAGTTTGACACCGTAGGGTGTTTGCACGTATTTGCTGTTGGCCACCCGTGATACGGTTGAGATGTCCATTTGAATACGTTCGGCGATATCTTTTAAAATCATGGGTTTGATTTTGCGTTCGTCACCGGTCAAAAAATAGTCTTTTTGATATTCGGCAATGGCCTTAATGGTTTTTAACAAAGTGTCACGCCGTTGATTAACCGCATCGATAAACCATTTGGCAGAGTCTAACTTTTGCTTGATAAACATAACTGCATCTTTTTGACTCTTATCTTTGTTTTCTTTGTAACCTTTAAGCATTTCGGTATAGGCGGGTGACACGCGCAACTCGGGGGCGTTTTTGGCATTGAGGCTGACTTCCAGATTGTCGTCTTCTACATTGATGATAAAGTCGGGGATGACATGTTCGACATATGAGCCGGTCGAATTAAAGGCATTGCCGGGCTTTGGGTTAAGTTTGGTAATTTCATTAATGGCGCTTTTGAGTTGGTCTTCGCTGATCTCAAATTTGGCTAATAATTTTTTATATTTTTTATTGATAAAATAATCAAAGCCGTTTTCCAGTATTTTTATAGCCAATTCTCTGGACTCGTTGGGCTGTTTGCGTTTGAGCTGTATTAACAAGGTTTCTTTTAAATTGCGGGCGCCTACACCGGGCGGATCTAATTCTTGAATTAACTTTAAAACCTTTTCAACCTCTTCTTCCGTAGTGATAACATTATGTGTAAACGCCAAATCGTCAACAATTTCAATAATTTCACGACGTAAATAGCCGTTGTCATTTATACTGCCAATTAAAAACTCGGCTATCTTTTTGTGTTCTTCCGAGAGTGGAAAAGCACTGAGTTGCGATTTGAGATATTGCGTAAAACTTTGCCCTTGTGCGTAAGGCACTTTTTTTTCGTCGTCGTCGGCCGAATAATTATTGGTACGCAAACGGTAGTCTGGCACTTCGTCATCGCTCAGATATTCATCGACATTGATATCCGGTGCATCAATGATTTCGGCATCATCGTCATAGTCATTTTGATTGTCAAACTCATCTACCGGATCTTGATCTTTGCCTTCTTCCAAGGCGGGATTTTCTTCTATTTCTTGTTTTAATCTTTGTTCAAACTCAATGGTCGGCAACTGAATCAATTTCATCAATTGAATTTGTTGCGGCGTGAGTTTTTGTTGTAATTTTTGATATAATCCTTGTTTTAACATAATCTTTCTGCTTAATATCTGTAATAATCGGGTTTATAAGGGCCTTCTTTTTTAACGCCTATATAGGCGGCTTGTTCGTCGGTGAGTTCGTCCAGTTCAACACCGAGATGTTTCAGGTGCAACCGGGCTACCATTTCGTCTAAATGCTTGGGCAGCATATATACTTTATTCTCATATTTATCGCTGTGTTGCCATAGTTCTATTTGTGCCAATACCTGATTGGTAAACGAGTTGCTCATGACAAAACTGGGGTGTCCGGTGGCAACACCGAGATTCATCAAACGGCCTTCGGCCAGCACAATAATATCATGGTCGTCCACCGTATATTTGTCCACTTGCGGCTTAATGGTATCTTTTGTTTGAACGTAATTGTCATTGAGCCAAGCTATATCTATTTCATTGTCAAAGTGTCCGATATTGGCCACTACGGCATTGTTTTTCATCATTTTAAAATGCCGCCCGGTTATAATGTCTTTGTTGCCGGTTGCGGTAACTATGATATCCGCTTCTTTAACGGCATCGTCCATCTTTTTTACCTCATAACCTTCCATAGCGGCTTGTAAGGCACAAATGGGGTCAATTTCGGTAACAATTACCCGAGATCCGGCGCCTCTAAACGAAGCAGCGGTGCCTTTGCCCACATCGCCGTAGCCGGCTACCACTACAACTTTTCCTGCCAGCATTAAATCGGTGCCGCGGCGGATGGCATCTACGGCACTTTCGCGACATCCGTACTTGTTGTCAAATTTGGACTTGGTAACCGAATCATTGACATTTATGGCCGGAATGGGTAATTGGCCTTTTTTCATCCGTTCATACAAGCGATGCACACCGGTAGTGGTTTCTTCGGAAATGCCTTTAATGCCTTTAGCCAATTCGGGATGTTCGTCCAATACTTTATTGGTCAAATCGCCGCCGTCGTCCAGTATCATATTTAAAGGTTGTCCGTCATTAAAATATAGAACTTGTTCTAGAGCCCAATCATATTCTTGTTCGCTCATACCTTTCCAAGCAAACACCGGTATGCCGGCTTGTGCTATGGCTGCCGCAGCATGATCTTGGGTAGAAAAAATATTGCAGGTAGTCCAACGCACATCGGCACCTAAAATTTTTAAGGTTTCAATCAGTACGGCCGTTTGTATGGTCATATGCAAGCTGCCGCCGATACGCGCTCCTTTTAAGGGTTGGCTTTCGGCATATTTTTGACGCAAAGCCATTAAACCGGGCATTTCGGCTTCGGCTAATTTGATTTCTTTACGACCCCAACCGGCTAAAGATAAATCTTTGACCTTATAAGGTAATTTATTGACGGACGATTTCATTTTAATAAACGGTTTTATGCTGTAAAGATAAAAATTATTTTATTAATGCTCTATTTTTATTTGGTTTGGCAAAATTTTTGATAATAAATAGAGCACTTGTGTATTTATGACAAAAGTCATATTTTTGCACCAAATTCTTTCTGTTTAATAATTTTTTTCTATATGAAAGCAGCAAAATATACTTTTATAATTATGTTTTTTTTAATAGGGTGGAGCAATGCTTCGGCGCAGTTTGTAACCGATGTTAAAAAGGCTACGCCTACCGTTAAAAATGAACGGGCGAAAATTTTTTATCAAATATTAAGCCGGACTAAAGATCCGCAAATTATTGATATCAGAACACCACGTGAGTATGCAGCGGGGCATTTAAAAGGTGCTATTATGGTCAATTACTATGATCGAAACTTTGCTGATAATTTGGAAAAAGCCGGTTTGGATAAGTTTCGGCCGGTGTTTATATATTGTCGTAGCGGTCACAGAAGTAGTAATGCCATTGCCATATTTCAAAAATTAGGTTTTAGACATATTGTCAATATGGTTTACGGTATTAATGAATGGCAACATTTGCAATTACCAATTGAAAAATAACTTTAAAAAATATTCTATGAAAAAAATCTTACTAGTATCGTTTATGGTTTTGAGCCTTGCAGCTTGTCAAAACAATAATAAAAAAGAAGTTAAGAAAGACGTGGCTCCTGCTCAAGCACCAGTTAATAAGCCGGCTTTTAACCATAAATCTTATAAAATGAAAGGCATGCTGATTGCCAAAATGACTTTTAGGCATTTTAAAAGTAAAATACAAGAGATTGGTCAAAAAGAAGGTTTGCCTGCGGTGGTCAATTTTTGCCATGACAATGCCATAAAATTAACTGATAGCATTGGCGCTGCCCACCATGTGGTTATTAAAAGAACCTCTTTTAAGTTGCGTAATCCCGATAATAAACCCGATATTGATGAAGAAGCCGTATTAAACGAATATGCGAAAAATTTGGAAGCACACAAGCCTATGGAACCCGTTGTATTAAAAGACAGTGAGGGTTTTGTGCATTTTTATGCGCCTATTAAAGTTAAACAAGCTTGTTTACAATGTCATGGTGTGCCCGGAAAAGATATTCATGAAGATGTTTATAAAGTAATTAAGCAAAAATATCCTGATGACAAAGCTACAGGTTTTAAAGCCGGTGATTTGCGGGGTATTTGGGATATCAAATTTTTGGACAAAAACCAAGAGATTAAGTAATTTAGCAGAGTTCATTTTGGTATTATTCCGGATAAATTAAACTCATTAAATTTGGTTTTATCACGAATTTAATGGAAATTAGCTGTTAGTACTAATTTGTGGTTATTTCGCAACAATTTTTTTTGACGAATCTTGTTCCGGACTCACTTTGGGACATCATAAATTATCCATTGAAATAACAGTAAATCCTTGAATTTATTATTATATCGATTTTATATAAATTTAGGGTTATACAAATAAACAAGCTGAAAACTGCTCTTTTTTTTAAGAGCAGTTTTTTTTGTATAATGATGCTGTCTTAAAAGTGTTTTTTATAAACCATTCATATAATACTAAAACTATAAGCTATTGATTATCAAATATTAGATTCCTTGCTTTTGTTCGGAATGAACTGTATTAAAACCCAAGCCTTTTTTCATTTTCATTTTTCAAAAAACCTTTTAGATTTTGGAAAGGTTGTTTTGGTATAAAGTATGAGTTTGCCCTGCTAAAATATTTGTCATTTAGGTATTAAATAAAAAAATCAATTACCTTTGTAAAATATGAGTCAAAAACCCAATATCAGAAGTTATACTTTAGATCAATTAACCGGTTTTTTTGTCCAACACGGCGAAAAAGCTTTTCGTGCCAAGCAAGTTTACGAATGGCTCTGGAAGAAAAATGTGCGTAATTTTGACGAAATGACTAATTTGTCTAAAGATTTAAGACAATTTTTAGAAGCCAATTTTAGCATTCCGTATATTAAAATACGAAAATTTCAGCGCAGTACCGATGGCACTATTAAAAATGCGGTCGGGTTAAAAGACGATTTGGTGGTTGAGTCGGTGTTGATACCCGCCAACAAACGCACCACGGCTTGTGTGTCGTCGCAAGTAGGTTGTTCGCTCGATTGTAAATTTTGCGCTACGGCCCGTCTTAAACGCATGCGCAATTTGACCCCCGATGAAATAGTTGATCAGGTAGTGGAAGCCAATAAACAAAGTTTGGAATATTACGGACACCCGCTGACCAACATCGTGTTTATGGGTATGGGCGAACCTTTGCTCAATTATGATAATGTGATGTCAGCCATAGAAAAAATTACATCCGAGAAGGCTTTGGGTATGGCTGCGCGGCGTATTACCATATCCACTTCCGGTATTCCAAAAAATATACGCCGGATGGCCGATGAGCAAACCAAAGTAGGTTTGGCAGTATCTTTGCATTCGGCTATTGATGAAATACGTACCGAAATAATGCCGGTTAACAAACGCCAAGGCGGATTGAAAGAATTGCTGTCGGCTTTGCAATATTGGTATCAAAAAACCAAACGCAAAGTCACCTTTGAATACTTGGTATTTAAAGGTATTAACGATGACGAAAAATCTATAAAAGCCTTGGTGGATTTTGCCAAGAAAGTGCCTTCAAAGGTCAATTTGATTGAATACAATCCGATAGATGACAGCGACCGTTTTCAACAAGCGGATGAATCTGTTTTGGAGGCTTACAAAAAAGCTTTGGGACGTGCCGGTATTATGGCAACCGTGCGGCGCAGTAAAGGTCAAGATATTGATGCTGCTTGCGGACAACTGGCCAATAAGTTTGAATAAATAATCAATAATGACAACTTGTTATTATCGTTTTAATAAACCTGTCTTATGAAACAATTACTTTTTTTTATCTTTTTGACGGTAGCTGCCTATGGTCAGAATGCCATAAATGACCAACAAGAGCGTTTTAAAACCGCTTTATCGGATTTTGACAAAACACCCGAACTCAAAAATGCCCATTACGGTATATCCATACGTAGTATGAGCACCGGTAAAGAGGTGGTTGATGTCAATGCCCGTCACAGTTTTACGCCGGCGTCCAATTTAAAATTATTATATACGCTCACTGCCATAGACCGGTTTGGTAAAGACTTTCGTTTTCAGACCAAAATGCTTTACAGCGGTAAGATTGTCAACAAGGTTTTATTCGGCGATTTGATTATTCAGCCTTCGGGCGATCCGTCTTTCGGTTCTAAACGGATGCAGGAAGATTATAAGGATTTGATTGGGCAAATGACAGCCAAATTACGTTCCACAGGCATCCAACGCATTACAGGCCGTTTGGTGATGGAGCTCAACGGTTGGCGTTATCCCGCACCGGGCAGTTGGCCTATTGAAGATGTCGGAAATTACTACGGCACCGGCGCCTGGGATTTTAATTTTAATGATAACCGGCTGGATATTTATCTCAAACGCAGCCCTGTGATTGGCACGCCCACGCAAGTATTATATACCGTTCCTAAAATAGAAGATTATACCTTTATCAGTAAAGTAACAACAGCGGCGCGTGGCACCGGCGACCAGGCTTATATTTATGCTGCTCCTTATGTAAAAAAACGTTATATGCTCGGCACTATTCCGGCCGGTAAAAAAGTTTTTAGAGTTAAAGGCGGCATGCCCAATCCGCCCTTGACGTTTTTGCAGATTTTTAAACGTCAATTGTCTGAAAACGGTATCAGAGTCAAAGATGTTCAAATTCGTTACAAGCAAAAAAAATATCCGGAAATATTGTGGCAACACTGGTCGCAACCATTGATTGAGATTGTAAAGATTACCAATGACTACAGTATGAATCATTTTAGCGAAGCTTTGGCTTGGTTGCTGATCAACGGCAGCGAACCGGCCAACGGCTATCTGGATAAAAAACAAATACATGATTTTTTTGCGGATTATGGATTTGAAGAAGCCGATATTGAAGACGGTTGCGGATTGGCACCGGACAATTTGGTGCAGCCGGCACAAATGACCCGTTTTTTAAAATTGATGTCAGACAAATTGGGTTTGGGCGTTGTATTGGATATTTTGCCACATGCCGGCGAGGACGGTTATGCCAAAAAGTTTTTGTTGAATGATCCGGTGCAATCGCAAATTTGGGTCAAGAGCGGCTCGGTCAGTAAAGTGCAAAATTATACCGGTATATTTAAAGCCAAATCAGGCAAATATTACGGTTTTTCTATTATGACCAATTATTTTATAGGCAAACATAAAGCGGTTAAAAAAGCCATTGAAAATTTGCTCAAAAACTATATAGACGAACTTTAACATTTAACTATTTTTTATGTTTCAAGTAGGTAAAACCATTATCACCGACGATTTGTTTGAAAAGGAATTTGTTTGCAATCTGAATGCATGCAAGGGTATTTGTTGTGTAGAAGGCGATTCGGGTGCCCCTTTGTTAGAAGAGGAAAAGGCTGTGTTAGACCGTATTTTTGAAACGGTAAAACCCTATTTGACCAATGAGGGCATTAAGGCCATTGAACAACAAGGAAAATATGTTATTGACAAGGAAGGCGAACTAACCACACCTCTTATTAACGACAGAGAGTGTGCTTATGTCACTCAAAATGAAGACGGCACCTATCTTTGTGGTATTGAAAAAGCTTATTTGGACAAAAAAATTGATTGGCAAAAACCCATTTCTTGTCATTTGTATCCGGTGCGTGTTAAGGATTATGTTGAGTTTCAGGCGGTTAATTACAACCGGTGGGATATTTGCAGTGCAGCTTGCGAGCTGGGTAAACAGTTGCAAGTGCCGCTTTACCGGTTTTTAAAAGAGCCGTTGATAAGAAAATTCGGTGCGGATTGGTATCAAGAAGTAGAAATAATAGCACGTGAGTATTATCAAAAAAAATAAATGGTATAACTATTGATTATTTATAACAAAACTTTTAGTATGAAAACACATAAATACATATGGGTAGCCTTGGTTTTATTAGTGTTGACCGGCTGTAAAAACGATTATGGCAAAATCATAGAAGCCAAAAAACAAATTCTGTATGCCGGCGTAAAAAATGCGCCCAATCATATCAGATATACAGTCAGGTTTGAACTATATAAACCGGTATCTTTAGATGAAGTATCGGTTAAATCACAAAATAATTCCGTTTTGTTGGAACATTTGACTATCAAAGATTTGAAAAACGGAGTAGCGCATTCCGATTTGGAAGCGATACCTCCCGGACAATACCTTTTAACATCTACTATTGCTATACCGGACTTGGCCAAAGCAGACAGGCAGGAAACTTTGGTGTTTAAAATTAAACTGGAAGGCCAATCCAAGCTATACACTTTAACGGCACCGGTTATTTTGGACAAACCGGTTTATATGCCCTAAACTTGTGCAGGAATATTATAATATGTGGGGGAGTTGAGATTAAAGATTCTATAAATCATAAAAAACCTACGAGTTTTCTATTAACTAATATAAATGCATCAAACCACCGGTCATTTCGATACATTCCGAAGCAAGTTCGGAGCACTCAATGACCTTTTGTGCATTCATTGTTAGATAGCTGAGTGCCCCGACGCAGGGAGGGAAGTATCGCAGTCACCTGCTAAGTAAATAATAAACAAACAATCCAAGCAAAAGGTTACTAAGAGAGCCCCCGGCCTATCGAGGATTTTTTGTAAAATTTGAAGAGAAGAGAGCGTAAAAACAAAAAGTTGTCTGAGCGTAGCGAGTTCTTTTTGTTTAGCGAACAAACGAAAAATTTAGAAAAATACTCGTCAGCCTAGATTTTTTGTCTCTTTTGTATCAAGACAAAAGAGAAAGAATTTGAAAAATTCTACATTTGAACAAATAACATAAAATGATTAACTTGCAAACAGCAATCCAACAACCACATGAACCTGCCCACACACATACAATTTGCCGGCGGCCAGAACATTACTTACCGCTATGATGCGGCCGGTATCAAGTTGCAAAAAACGGTAGATGACGGCACCCGGCAGGTAACCACCGATTATATGAGCGGCTATCAGTATGAAGACGGCAAGTTATTGTTTTTTCCTACGCCCGAGGGCTATGTCAAAGCCATATACAAGCCCGGCGACAACACGGCGCCGGCTTTATACCAATACATATACATTTACAAAGACCACTTGGGCAACAACCGCCTCAGCTACACCTTAGACCCCGAGAGCGAACGCGTAAAAATACTGGAGGAAAATCATTATTACCCTTTCGGCCTCAAACACAACGCCTACGTGCCTACCCGCAAAGATGTCAAATACCAAGAACAATTGGTCGAAAAAAAAGAAATAAAACAAATAGCACCGGAGGAGGGGAAATACAAGTATTATTACCAAGAACAAGAACGCCAAGACGAACTCGGGCTAAATTGGGACAGCTTCAAATACCGCAATTACGACTACGCTATCGGGCGGTTTATGAGTATTGATCCGTTGGCGGAGAAATATCCTTATAATGGTGTATATAATTTTAGTGAGAATAGAGTAATTGATGGCAGAGAATTAGAAGGACTGGAGTATATCAGTACAGATGCTATTTTACAAGCCAAAAACAACACCTATAAAAAGAAAACTTCAAATAGCCGGAGTTGGTTTAAAGTAGGAACAGGTGTACAATGGTCTAGTACAGCCGATGGCAACAGCGGAGACTCACCATCAAAGCAAGAAAAAGAACATATTGATAATCACCAACCTTGGTATGTTGATATGGACGGCTTAAACATTCTAAGGGAAATGATAAGACCAAGTATATTTAATAATACAAATACAAAAAATATTTTTACAAAGGTGGCTGAAATTGCACAAAAAGATGAAAATATAAAAGAGATTGTTGATTATATAACTGACAAAAATAATAAGAATAATACTACAGAAACAGACACCCCACCCGGTAATGAAAATAAAGTAAATACAGATAATTCTTCTAATAATTCAGGCGCTGAAAATAATAGTAAAGAAGTATTAAAAGATACTGTCTATGAAATTCACGGACCTAATAATTCAAAAACATATAAATTACATTTAAATCAAAGCTCACAAGCTGACAGAAATAGAGTAACAGATTCTCTTGAAAAAGAAGCTGTGTTAATTAGAAAATAAAATAAATGAAAAAATATATTACAGTAATTTTCCTTTTATTGATAGTTCTATCTTGCCAAAAGAAGAAAAAGTGGTATTACAAATATTACGACAAAGGAAATCTATTCTATAAAATTGAAATTGACAAAGACAGTATTTTTGATGGCTTAGCTGAAAAATTTTATGATACAGGTGAAAGATGGATGCTAACACGTTTTCATAAAGGAATAAATACAGATTCCTTTTTTATTTATTATAAAAACGGAAAAATAAAAGAAAAGGGGTATGTAGAAAATAAAAATAAAATTGGTTGGTGGAAGTATTTTGACAGTTTAGGCAACTTAACAAAGGAAGAAGAAATTGTTCAATCAAAAAAAGATTCTTTTATATTAAATCAAAGTATTTATTACCAAGACGGGAAAATTGACAGTCTGAAAAGTTCTTTTTATATAATTAAAATATTGGATAAAACAAAAGATTCTATAAGGATTCAAATTTTTAATAATTATGGGCATCCGGAATGTGTCAAACATGATACTTGCGATGTTATAAATTGGGCAATTGTAATTCAAAATCCCTGCAACAATTATAAGTACGATACGATCTTCTTTAAAAAGAAAAAAACCAATATAAAATTATGCAGAGGGAACAAGCCTATCAAAGGAATAATTTTCGATCAATTGGTTCCAATTGATAAATTAGAAAATGGTTTAGAAAATTGGAGAATTTTTGTAGTAGAAAAACATTTTGTTGTTCCTGTTTTAACAGAGGAATAATAATCAAAAAAGTTATTAACAATCGCCTATTTTAGCACTCTACTATTGTATTTACAGGGCATCGTCGCATTTTAGCCCCCGCCCCCGCCTGCCCCTGCAATACCGATTACATTTTCAATATAGTCTAACCTGCATTACATTTGTTTAGACTATTTTCAAATGGTGTCGGCATTATACCCAACTTTTTTGCTTTAAGTTTTATTTATAGATAGTATAAAATCCCCCAATCCGTCCTATCTGTGCGGTGTGGGTAATTATAGAAAATGAAAATACAGTATATTATATTTTCAAAACTGTAAAGAAATGAAAATATAAATCTGTATATTTGCAGAAATAGAAAATTATGGATATTAAAGATTTTAAAGCAGGGAAATATGTAAAACAGATTGAATATTCTTCATTTCTACCTGAAAA